>Ga0315279_10003379_pt1 | contig 22334 bp, 18 predicted proteins | sample YL17G06_20_MG_FD_203694 | JGI IMG/M metagenome (GOLD analysis project Ga0315279, IMG submission 203694) | Sediment microbial communities from Yellowstone Lake, YNP, Wyoming, USA - YL17G06_20 | ecosystem: Environmental > Aquatic > Freshwater > Lake > Sediment | place: USA: Wyoming | collected... | reverse complement strand
ATGGTAGTTTAGTGATAGCTCCGAATTTCCCAAATCCAGGGCGGCGGATTATTGGCAACGTAGTGGCCACTTGGAATGCCAATAATTATCCAATCGTTGGAGATTTTAATAATGATGGCGTTAATGATACCATCGTTGTGAATAATACCTCCCCCACTCGGGAAATAATTCTAATCCTTAATATTACCACGAATTGCGTCAAGAAGATAATTGGCAATGCGGCAGGCGCGCCTCAAGGTATCGCTTTTGGAGACTTTGAAAACGATGGAGATTTGGACTTTGTCATAGGCATTGGCGCCGATCAATTCCAATTCTTCTTTAGTAACTATACCCTCAACCCCTCAACTTGGCCGCCTGGCTTTTCAACGCAAATTGTTTCCAATGGTGGGAATGTCCTCGCTTCGGGTGATTTCAATAAGGATGGACACATAGATATTTCGGCCTATCGGGGCGATCACTACATTCTTCATTTCTTATATGGGTATCTCCCGCCTCCAACCATCAGTCACATCGATGTCGCTTATAATCGCCTCCATCAAACTATTAACATTGAGAATATCACCGCTTTGAACTCCGAATCCCAGCCAATAAATAGCACCAATGCCTATTTCCATTTCTTTTCCATATTGAATGGTAGTTTCTCAGTGGTAAGCACACTCGCTAACTTGACGTGGAACACGGGCTCCCATTCGTGGCAAGCCCGAAATGTGGATGTCTCCTATTTACCTGAAGGTAATTATTATGTGAATGTCACCTTCGGAGATAAATTCACGTTAGGAAATAATAGCCGTGCTTCGACATTAGCCACGAAATTCACCATCGATCACTACGATACAATTTATTATATTGGCATTAAATATCTCGGAAATTCGTTGCAGATGGTGAATATTACCGTATATGTAAATAGTTCCTATTCAATTCTTACCAATGTTACAGGGATGGAAGCAATAATACATTCGTTCGTGATCAAAAATGCCACAGGCTATATCATAAAAATTAATAATCAGACTTTAATGGGCAATTTCAGTTGGGGCTATACCACAGGCGTTTATTGCTGGGAAGCTGTTAATGTTATCACAAAGTCGCTGCTGCCCGGGAATTATTTCGTAACCGTCAATTTCTCTGATTATTTGGGTTACGATACGGTGGCTGCCAATTCCTCCTTCTTTACCGTGGATCATGTCTTAATTTCCACAACGGTTCCAGAGGTGACCTATGAAGGGAATTTGACCCAAATGATCCATATCCGGAACATCAATATTGAGAGTTCATATATTAGCGGACAACTTGGGAAGGGGCGCGCTAGGCTATACAATTACTCAATTTATAACACTGCCACTCAGGCTTTCACTGGAATAACCGGCGAATTAAGTTATGATGGGTTCAGCTGGTTTGCGGATGTATCAGTGGCATCTCTCCCAGAAGGCGCTTACTACATCAATGCTTTCTTCAAGGATAAATTCAATGATACTGTATGGACCACCAACTCCAGCGCCTTTACAATCGATCATATCCTTGATTTATCGAGCCTTTACGTGCTTTATACAGGCTATATGATACAAACGGTCAACATTACCATTGTTCCTGAAAGTACTTGGACCCTCCGAGGCGTTTTAGATAACACCGAAGCGGTCAATCAAACCTATTACCTATATTCGATCAATGGAACAAATCCTCTGCAAACAGGACAACTCGTATGGAATGGTAATATTTGGACGCGACTAGTTGATGTCAGTCATTTATTAGAAGGTGATTATATTGTTCAGGTCTATTTTGCGGATTCCTATGCGATGGCAATCCAAAATTCTACAATAATCTCAGTATATCATTATATTGGAATTTCTCAACCTGATATTGTTTATTTTCCTTTTTTCTCCGGATTAACTTTCTCAAATATTGTTGCCACCTGCTCATATCATGGAATCATAAATAACACAAATGTAAAACCCACTATCAAATCTTATACAATTTTTGCCAGTCAAATTCGAGGGAACATTTCTGGGAACTTAACTTATGGCTTCAACTGGGGGATAATCGGTGTATCTTTGGCACCTCTGTTGTATTCAATGATGTTCACACTCTATCTCGAGTTTGAAGTAAACGAATCCTATGGGAACGCCCAGTATGAGTTCATGATACCTCCGCAAAAAGCTCCAGTCCTAAATTCGATTTTATCGAACCCAAGCGATAACGGTATAATAGCATTAGACTGGGACGATGTAAATGGCTCTATTGTCTATTATGTCTATCGATCACCAGCAACTATCACTTCTGTGTATGGCATGATTCCTATAGCAATAGTTACAACCAGTTCTTACCAGGATATCATAAATACCGAGGGGACATACTTCTATGTAATTGTGGCGGGTAACACCGCTGGAAATACCACTATTTCAAATGTTGAAAGCGTAACTATCAAGTTTCCAGGTGGAATTCCGGGATTCAACTCAATCTCCATAGTATTCGGATTGATTGCCCTCATAATCGCTTATCTACCTAAATTCAAGCCCGCACCTAAAAAATTCCCTTTTTTTTAGAATTAGGATAACCTTTGAATAAAAAGAAGAAATGGAATCAGCGCATGAGAAATAGCGCGCCGTACTGAATGACTTATTATTCCTTCCTCTTAAGGGCTAATGCGAACTACAGTGATTTCAGGAGTAATTCTGTGAGGTCCATGACTTCGTAATTGCGGCCAAGGGCATCCACGCTTTCCTTCAAATTCCGCTTGCAGAAAGGACATGTCGAAACAATAGCAACAAGATCTTCTATCATATCGGCTTCTCTCACACGTTCCTGTCCTGTCCATGATGCAAATTCGGGAAATGCTTTTTTGACGCCACCACCAGCCCCACAGCACCAAGCGTTCTTATTATTCCGCTGAAATTCGATGAAATTCACGCCTGGAATGGCAGAGATTACACGTCGCGGAGCTTTGCGGACCGAAGCATGGCGCGCCAGATGGCATGGATCATGGTATGTGACCGTTATTTTTTGCGGTTTGAGTTTAAACTTCCCTTTCCCAATTTGATCATCAAAAAACTCTGAGGAATGTATAACCTTGAATTCTAACTTTTCTTTTCCCAAAAGGAGCGGATAATCTTGTGTTAAGGTCTTATAGCATCCTGCACAGCTGGTAATTACGGTGGTCGCCCCTGAATTGAGAATTGCTTGATAATTATGTTCAATAACTTCCATCGCATCCTTCCGCAATCCACTCCGGAGCATCGGAGAGCCACAGCACCATTCCTCTCCTCCCAAGATCGAAAACTTTGCGCCCATTTTATTTAATACATCCACCGTCGCTTGGGCAATCTCCTTTTCGCGGAAGGACGCAGTACACCCTGCGAAATACAGCATCGCTTCGGGCTTATCAGAAACCTCTCGATTTTCCAGCCACGCAAACCGGTCCTCATTAGATTCTCGATAGGGGTTATGATATTCCAAAATATCGTTTTTAATCTCAAGATGAGCTGGCATTGGACCAATCCCAGAATCGACCATCGCTGTCCGGAGATCCTCGAAAGTTTCCACCTGATTTTGGACCGCCCCCAACGCTGTGAAATCTTTGCATTGGACGAAGCAACCCCCACAGACCTGGCAGCCATACACAATTTGGAGGACGTCTTCTGCATCGGGTTTGACGTCACCCTCAAGTAATCCCCGAATCAGCTCAATTCGGCCTGAACTGAAATAACTTTCAAACCCAAAATAACTCCCGCTAGGGCAAATTGGAACCCAATCTTTTAAATCATGATAGTTCGCAATAGAACAGAGTCGACAATGTGAACAATAATACACAATCTTGCTGTATTTCTCCAATAACTCCATTTTACCGCATCCAACTAATTTAATTCGATTAAAAATATTTGAATATACATTCATTATTGTTTTAATTTAACAATTAAAATTTTCCATTAAACAATCCTCAAAATAAATGTTATTTTTATTATTATTGAATAAATTAAACCTTAAAGTAGCACTTTTTACTTAAATAACTTCTAAATCTTATTCGAAATATTCAAAAGCATCAATAATATCCAAATAGACCCCATTAAACCCAGAATCAAGGATTTTTTTGAGGTAAGAACCGTCATTTCCATAAATAATTTGTTGCCAATTAGGATCCCAATAGCGCACTTTATAATTTCCGGGCCAATTAGGGTTCTCTCCTGCTAACCACGAAGGCGGATTCAGTTCCCATTCAGGTTGCCAGTAATATCGGTAATCTTCTGCTTCCCCAATACTCATATAGGCGATTACCAACCGGGTTCCACCATTTGCTTTTAATTTTAAAGAAATAACTTCGGTATTGTTTAGTTGCTGTCCATCAAAGAATAAATCAATAATAAGTAGATCATAATTAGTGGCTTGAAGTGCTTTAATAAAAACTGATTTATTCGCAAATGAATCCGGGTTAATTAAATATAAAAAATTCTTTGCATCTGTTAAAGCAACAATATTGGTTGAATTTTCATTATAGGGGGTTAATGGATAGGACGGAATATTGTCTAATTCCCGGTGATCGGCTGCGAATGAAATGTATCCTCTAGCTGCATTTTGTGCATAGGAATCGTCCATATATGAAGGGGTCCAACAGTAATCAATTACCAAAACTTCAATCCCTTGACTCTCTGAAAGATCTAAAAAGTCAAGCATATATTCTCGTTCTGAATTGGGCGTAGGGATATTATCGTTCGTATATCCGTAATAAAGATCCTCCCGTCCAACCCCATCGATTGCTGAGAGATAAGCGGAGATGAGTATGTCTGTCGCTTCTCCACTTTCTGTCAAAAGTTCTTGCCCATTCTGAGGAACTATCGTAAAATTGATATTTATCCCCTTTGCATAAACACTTAAATTTTGCACGAAAACTCGCATATCTTGCCTATAATCCCGATTGGGACCTATATTATTTAAAATCAAGATTATTCCTACAATGAGAACCGGAATAAGAAGTATGAGTACTTTAAGTTTGCGCTTTAAAGCCATTTTAAAATCTCATTTGCGTATATTTTTGCCTCATTACGGTTCCAATGAACCAAAAATACGTCAATTTTTTCACTCAAATCTCCAATATCCTTTTTATATTCCAATCTTATCAATAAAAAGGCATTTCAGGAAATTGCTTTTTAATTACTTTTTAAAAAAAGAGAAAAAATAAATCGCTTATTTACTCTTTGGATTCTGGTTCTGGTAATGGTTCCATTCCTAAGAAATCTCTGACCCTATTCCGTACTTCTCTGATTGTGGTTGAAATATCGAAGCCTTTCTTCTCGCCTTCTTCGCCTTCCTTGCGTCCTAGTATGCTATCCCAAAATTTATTATGGGCAGCCATGACATCATCGAATATCTTCTCAAGCCCTTTCTTCTCGCCTTCTCCGCCTTCTTCGCCTTCTTCTTTTCTGCCTAGAAGCCGATCCCAGATCTTTTTATTCATTTCTACTGCATTATCCACGGCTTCTTTCATGCTATCAAAGATCGAACTCAATAAATCTCTTTTCTCGGGTTTTTCTGGTTCTTCTGCCATTAGTTTCACCTTTTTTTTCGGTTAATTAATTTTCAACTTCTTAATTTTAGTTAAGGGATTATTTTGGTATAACTCTTTTATCTATTTATCTTTTAATTTTTTAGACCAGTTCTTTGATACTGATTTCTTAAAATGCTTAAAGGAACTTCCCAGGGTTCATGATTCCGTTGGGGTCCAGAAGATTTTTGATTTTTTGGAGGAAATACTTGGTATCTCCTGCCCGTTCCAATGTTTGATCGAGCACCGCAGAATATGGTCGGAACCATGAATAGATGAGTTTCCGATCTAAGAGTCCCTTGACGCAATCTTTAGCAAATGCTCGTAAATTTTCCATCATTCCAGGCTCTGTTTGATCCACGAATAACTCACCCTCTGAATAAGTCAGCTGTCCCGACCAGTTACTGGGACCAGTTTTCGTGGGTGTGGTCACAAAAGACACGATATCTCTATCGAATCCGTTCTTCTCACCCATTTCCTTAAATAAATCGAAAACTTGTGGGGCATTGCTCAAGGGATGGAAAAATGCTAATGCAAAATAGTAGCCCATTTTCAGCATTCCGGCAACATTTCGCCCGCCTAAAAATTCCTCACTGCTCATCGCAACACTAAAATCTTTCTCTCTGAAATCATGGTCCGGAGAGAAGGTTTCAACCAATTTATCTAATTTGTGTAGTTTATATTCCACATCATCTGTGGTTCCTTCAATGAGAAATGGAAAGGAAACAACCGGGAAAGAGTTCATGGGTGTTTTATTTATGATTTCTCTTCGACTATATCCCGAGATTACCGCTACGGCAAGCCAATCGATGAGCCAGAGCAAGGTCGGGATTTCCCGTTTCATCATTTCTATGCCGAATTTAGAAGCATGGTCCCATGAATCAAACCCAAATAATATAAATTTGCTGGTCTCAGGGAGATCGTATAATTTGCAAGTCATCTCGGTTATAACGCCGAAGGCTCCCGGCACTCCCATAAATAGTCCTGTTAAATCAGGTCCGAAATAACGACAATAAGGACCATACGAGGTCGAGATTGCAGCGCTTCCTGTCCGAATCGTTTCTCCGGTTGCTAATTCAATTTCCATAGATAAGACGTGGTCCATGCCATCCTGTGGATTTGAATGATAAACACCCCGCAACATGTAATTTGCGAAGGCACTCACTGTTGCAGGGGCACCAGGAATTGCCGGACGGACCCGTTTCTTCCTGCAAGCTGCCACTAACTGCCCCACACTCACCCCTGGCTCAATGGTTGCCGTCATCATATCAAGATTAATTTCAAGAATCTTATTCATCCCGCGCATATCCAACAGGATACCGCCCTTTGTAGGAATGCATAACCCTCGAATGTTAACCCCTTGACCGAGTGGCACCACAGGAATCTGGTTCTCATTCGCAAACTTTAAAACCTTTTTAATTTCCTCTTTTGCTTTCACTCGAACTACATAATCGGGTTGTTTTGGCTCATTAAACATATAATTTTGATCCCTTGAATAAGCCTGCCGCACTGCCTCACTATTGGAAGCGTTTCGTTCGCCTACGATCTCTTTTAAAGCCTTAATTACTTCTGCTTCAGAAGTCATTTTAATTCTTACCTTCCACAATTCTGTTGTTAAATAAGGTGAACTTCTTTTTTATTTGATAAATCTTTTTATGCCTTTTCTTATAAAAAGGAAAAAAAGTTACAGAAGCTATAGTTCAGAACCGCAATTTTGACAGAAGAGGTCATTCATCCCATTCTTAGATTGACAATAGACACAAATCACGAAGGTCGGCAAGCCATAAACATGTTTTTGGGGTGTAGCTTTGGGTGAAACGGTCTTAATGCCTTGTATCGACACTTGGTTAGGTGCCTGTGGTTGTTGGGGTTGGATGATTGTTGGTGCTCTTTGGTGCCCTTTGGTGCCTGATATAGTGCTTATAAACAGCCGAAGAAATTCCAATAGTAGAAACTATTCCGAGCACTATGAAAACTATTATTGCTGCATTCAAAGGTTTATTCGAATCAGGATTCCCTGAACCGCCTGAACCATTTACGTAAGAAGTCACCATAGCCCAAGCGATGGCATTTAAAATTAATTTATGGTTTGTACTTTCCCCCCAATGTCTGCAATCCCAAATCTGGACCACCCTTCCCCCCTCTGGAGGATCCAAAGCCGCAATATAGTCATAATTGCTTCCGAAAGATCCCTTTACTAACGCGGTATAATAAGGTCCTACGGAAGACGATCGAATGCAATCAGAATAATATTGCGCATCGCTACTAGTACCTATGATCGTTGCGCCATAGCTGTAGCCTGCCATTATCGGATGCGTTGCATCAACCACCACGCCGTTGGCATCAGAACTATAGTCCCAATAAGTATTATACCCATTATTACTTTCAGATTCTGGCGGAAGAATGCCTGCCCAATTGAGAAAGCAGATGCTACTATCAAATGAGAGAATGGCACCGCCTGAAAGTGCCCAATTCTTGACGATTGAAGATGCGACCTTATTAGGTACATTATCGATTAGAATAAGAAGGCTCACATTCTCTAATACACCATTAATAATATCGGTGTTCCTGACGATAATGGTGTTTATTCCAGCTGAAATCAATCCGTTATAAAGAGTTGTATAGTTATTATGCCATCCACCCGTCCAATAGCTTGGAGCTTCAGTAGCATTCAGAATTGCTACAATTCTGGGAGGACAATAAAGAACAATATTTTCTAATAATCGAGACTTTCCCTGACTGTAACCATATTCAAGGGTTTGCATGCTTGCCAGAATAACTCCATGTCCAAAATTTATTTCAACACAGACCGGATTTAAGGTATTCGCATCAAGGAGTAGTTTTTGAGCGTTTGCGGGGTAGGTAACAAAATATCCGTGCGCAGAAGATGACCACCCATCGAGTTCGGCGTCCGTAATACTGTTGGGTTCATTGCAAATGGGATGACCTGGCAAATTAATTGATATGAGATTAATACTACAATGCGTTTGATTTATCCCCCCCGGCATTAGATAATGTCCTTCCCAAGATCCTCCTTTCCAGCCTTGATCACACGCATGGATTTCGAGAATCCCTCCTTTTGCCGAATAGTTTTCAAACCAAGTAATATGTGATCCAAGCATATTATAGAATTTTTGATCTTGATCTGATTCGATAATGACTTTTTGGTATGATGAAAGATCAACTACGCCCATTTGGGCAGAAGAATAAACGTCGAATGGGATTTTATGCTCAGATAGAATGGTTTCGGTTGAATTAGAATTCCAAGGATACACATTCCGAAAAATAGCAACTAATCCAGTAATTGAATTTGTAGCCTGAAGATTAGGCGAAAGTTTCTTCGATAATGGAGTGGCTTTCTGATAATTTAGATAATTGGTAGAAAAAATATTGAAGATAGTAATAAATAAAATGAAAAATAGAATTATTATAAAAATTTTAGGGAAATTTTTCTTCTTAGGGAACATTTTTAGATTTTCCTCCGCTTATATCTTTAAAAAATTCCCGATTCAAGAAATTATCCCTGCTGTTTCTTTTAGGTACTATTATAAAATACTAAAATAAATAGTTAAGTCATTCTTAAAACGGAAGGTATGATTTTTTCTTCAGTTTTTCATTTTAGTAAAGCCTCAAAAGTCAGAAGCTATAACTCAGAACCGCAAGTCCGACAGAAGAGCTCGTTCATTTCATTCTTAGATTGACAATAAGTACATATAGCGAATTTAGACCATCTCTGAACATATTTTTGGGATTCACTTTTGTATGTTACGGGTCCAATGGCTTGTGTTGATGCTTGGATTGGTCCTTGTGGTTGTCTGGTTGTTGGTGTTCTTTGGTTATAATTTTTATAGACCCCTAAAGAAATGCCGAGGGTGGCAAGAATTCCAAATACTACAAGGACCATTATCGTCGAAGGGTTTTGTTTATGAACTGTGTCTGCCTTAAGCGTAAAGGTTCCGGATCCACTCGACCGCGCCACTATTATGGCATAATAACCGGAGATTAAGGGGCAAAAATTCGTGATCGCCTCATCATTCCCAGCTCCAGAGTTTGCACTACATAGAGAAAATCCCGAATAATTTGTGCCAGAGCCTACATCTAAATAATACAAATATAAATCAAAATCTCCACTTGAGGGTACATCTAAGTTAAAATCATAGGTGCGTGAGGAATATAGATACATCACATAGAGTTGAAGACATTCGGAGGGGAGAAGCGCGCAAGAAACCGAGGAATATGACGAAAGATAATTTGCAGCTTTCCATTCAATATACGCATACCCAGTGCCTGAATATCCATAGACTTTCGGATAATAACTCCCAGAGTAAGAAGGGCGATAAATTATCCAGTCCAAATTACCATATCCCCTTGCAGAACTAGCTACATTGGTTGAATAACCGCTGTCCGAATATAAATACAAACCGAAATAATTCGTAACATTGGTGGGTTGCAACCAAACTACATAATAGTCCCCATAATCGGCATATCCCGTTTGATAATAATAGGAGGCTGAGGAAGAATAATATGAATATGAATTTTTAAAGTCTAAAAGGAGATGGATATTGCTTAAAGATGCATAAAGTCTAACTGAACCACTTCCACTCTTCCATGTAATAATAATAGCATAATAATCAGAAGATATTGGTGTATAACTGGAAATAATTTCATCATAGCCTTGTCCTAAGGTCGTGCTGTTTCTCACAAAGTTTGAAGAAGTTGTGGCGTTTCCTGGGAGTAGATGGTACAGATAAAGATCATAGTCAGCCGTAGCAGGAACATCTAATGTGAAACTGTAAGTGGTAGAGCTGGATAAATATACCCTAAACATATCAATAAAATCATAATTACTTAAATAACAGGACTGAGAGCTTCCGATGGAGAGGTAATTTGAACTATCCTCCCATTCAATGTAAGCATCCCCACTATAATATGAAACCACCTTTGGATAATAATATTGGGAGCTGCTGGGGCGAAATACTAACCAATTGAGATATCCGCTTCCTCGCAACGACGAGACCAATAAATTCGAATATCCACTATCGGCATAAAGAGACAGATTAATATTATTATAGGAATTGGTGGCCTTAACCCAGACTACATGGTAATAAGAGGACGAAGCAGTCCCTGTTTGATAGGAATAGTTGGAGCCGGAAGTATAGGATTGATATAATGGAGAATCATCGGAGAGCCCTCTCACATTAGAGGAAGATGAAGAAAGATAATAGACCCCACTCCCACTACTGCGCTTTACGATGATTGCGTAGTAATTAGTATATAGGGGACTATAAGCTGCAATTGTTTCATTAACCCCAATGCCATAATTCGCGCTATCGCTTGTATAATCTGCATGACAGGCTGAACCGCCATAACTTAGATAATATAAATAAAGCTCGAAGTCTCCTCCACTTGGAACATCGAGATTGAAAGTATAGGATAAAGACGAAGAGAGATAAACAATATATATATCAAGACATTCCGAGATATTTAAAAAACCAGAATAAATGCTACCAATCGTAAGTGTATTATTACCTTTCTCCCATTTAAGATAAGCATAGCCCGCCCCAGAAGTATACCCTCTTAGATAAAGGTATTGAGAACTAGAAGGCCGATAGACGATCCAATCGAGATCCCCACTTGAACACATATGGATTTCATTTGAATATCCGCTATTCGAATATAAATATAAATCGAGGTAATTAGAGGCGTTTTTGGGCTGGAGCCAGAATATATGGTAATATGATGAAGAGGCAGAAGAACTCGTCTTATAATAATAAGATGCACCTGAGGTACCATAATATTCATATAATAAAACGCCTTCAGAAAGTAAAGTAGGATTGCTCGGATTAGTCGACCCCAAGGATTGAAGCGAAGACGTCTTTGATTCTACAATAAAACCGTTATTACTGGGAGCCAGACCGCCAACTAATACAGTCCCGATTAATAACCCCAGAAATATCCCAACTATCACCATTTTAGAATATTTATAAGGACGCAAGGCGAACTCCCAACTTTCTCTTTATTAGAATTAAATAGAAAATACTAAGATAAATAGTTTAGTTGAATTTAATAAGAGAGAAGGGGGTTAAAAAAAAATTAAAAATCAAAAGTACGATTTGTAGTATAACTTTACAAGGGTGATTAATTATGGTCGACGCATTACAAGGCGTAAAAATTCTGGATTTAACACTTTTATTTCCCGGACCATTTGGGACAAAACTTCTTGCAGACTTTGGGGCAGAAATTATAAAGATTGAGAATCGACAGATGGCGGATGCATCCAGATGGCTGAATCCACTAATTGGCGAGCCAGGTATGAAAGGACGGGAGAGTTTCTTCTACCATACTTTGAATAGGAATAAAAAAAGTCTTACTTTGAACCTGAAAGATCCTGAAGGACTTAAAATTTTCAAAAGATTGGCGGAAGACGCTGATGTAATCGTCGAACAATTCCGTCCGGGTGTCGTCAAAAAATTAGGTATTGATTATAAGACGATTAAAGTAATCAATCCCCGCATTATCTATTGTTCTATCAGCGGGTATGGACAAGATGGTCCCTACCGTGATTTTCCGGGGCATGATTTAAATTATACGGCATATGCCGGGGTGGCAGGGCTCAATCGCACCCGTGATGATGAACCCATTATTCCCGGCTTACAAATTGCAGATATGGTTGGAGGCGGTTTGAATGCGGTAATAGCTATCCTAATCGCCCTTTATGCCCGCACACATACAGGCGAAGGCCAATATATTGATATTTCAATGATGGACGGCGTCCTCGGTTTAAATCAGATGTCCCTTGCGCAGTGGCTGGCTACGCGGGTCAAACCTACTCTAAAAGAACAGCCTCTCACCGGAGGGCTACCCCAATATCAAATTATGAAATGTAAAGATGGCAAATATTTTACTATCGGCGCCTTAGAGCCAAAATTCCATGTAGCGTTAATGAAGCAGATTGGTCGTGAGGATCTCTTGAAAGCTGGGATTTCTCAGGAGGAAGTCTTTGAAGAATTGAAGAAGACATTCCTTACCAAAGATCGGGATACTTGGACTGAAGAAATTAATAATTGCCCTGATAATGATGCTAAAATGGTTGCGCCGGTCTATGAGGTGGATGAGGTTGAGAATGACCCCCATGTTCAAGCCCGTAATTTAGTAATTGACGTGGAAACCCCTCATGGTACCATTAAAGAGATTGGATTTCCCATCAAATTGTCCGAAACACCGGCTACCTTGAAATTTTGTGCGCCTGCTCTCGGCCAACACAGCCAAGAAATCCTTGAATCCTTGGGCTATTCCCCCGCGGATATCCAAACTTTGAAGAAAAAAAAGGTAATTTAAGCTGATTCCCGAATTAAAATCGGTTTTCTGGGAGTACGACATTTACATCTTCAAAGGAGCTTGGTTTTTTCACTAATTTTTCTAAGGTTTTAACTAATTCCGCATTTTTTTTCTTGATTTTTTCAACAAAAGAATCGGGTCGCAGTCCTATAATTTCGTATTTAAATTCATTGGCTAATGATAGGAGAATTCCGAATTTTTCTTTTGTATCCTTTACTGTTGCTAAAATAAGTGCGGTTGTTTCTTTTGGAATAGATTGCTCATCATCTGAATTGGCTTCTTTTACATTAGCTAATTCGTGATAATGAGGATTTTTTTTCATATTTTTCGAAAGATCTTGGATAAAATAGCGTTCCACCAATTGTGGCTCCATCAAGTTACGAATATCCACAAAATTAAAGGTAATATCATCTTCTTCCCCGGGTTTAATGCCTTCCAATGTGATCGTCCAATTAGTCATGGCTCATCATCTCTTTATTTTTAGTAATATTGCTTTTTCTAAGATTTAGAATTTTTAACTTTTATATATTTTTTTTAACCTCTACTATTAACTTTTCTCAAGATGTCAAATATAAATATAAAAACCAAGCAAATTGCCCCAAAAAAATGAATATTCCCAGAAGTTTCAACAGATTTTCTTGTTGAATCGAAGACGGTAAGCGCTTCATGACCGATATATTTCGAGTTTCCGCCAGAATATCATCTATTAAAAAGAAGATACCAAAGACTAGGTATATAGATGCCCAGATCAAAATTGCTTTCCAGAAGAGAAATAATGCTTCAATAATCATGCAAAATCCTAACCAAAAATGATGCAATACGTATTTTTTAAAAAAACTCATATGGCACTACTCCTGTCTCTTACTCCATTAAAATATCCTTTCCACTTAATATACTCTACCGATTCTTTTCAATCTCTATAACTTCCCAAACCTTAAAAGGGAAAAAATCAATAAGTTAATTGAAGAACGCAGATAGGCGACGATAGTTTGACAACTGAACATAAACTAAAGGAAGAATCGGAAACTATCAACATTAATGTGCATTTTTTAGGTGCATCACAGCATGATATCGGCATTCGACATCTAACGACAGATTTAGAGACTTTGAGCAATTTAAAGGATCTTTTACTTAATCTAGCAAATAAACTCGGTGCCAAATTTCAAAAATATATTTTCGATCCAAATTCCAATGAATTGAATGAAAATATTGCGATTCTCGTCAATGGACGCCATTTCACCACTCTCGATGGGCTAGAAACCCCTTTAAAAACTGGCGATGATGTGTCCTTCTTTCCGCCTATCGGCGGCGGGTAAATTTAATTTCATCCCGAAATAATAACTTAAAATTTCACTTTTATTTCAATAGAAAAAATATAAATGAATCTTGATAGAATGTTTTTTCAACTAGTTGAATAAAAAAGCTCGAACAATTTACCTTTAATTTAGCAATCCTATATGATTTTAAATTGATAAGTTGTCCAATATTCTGAACCGTTCAAAAAATTTATTTGGAAAAATGAATCGAGGCATTAAAAATGTTTGGTTACACTGGAAAAATTATTAGAGTAGATTTAACGAGTGGAAAGATAAAAATCGAAACGATTTCGGAGGATTTCTGTGCGAATTATATTGGCGGTTACGGTTTCGGCGCCAAAATTCTGTGGGATGAATTACCAGCTGGAACTGATCCCCTTAGTCCCGAAAATATACTCATTTTCGCCATTGGACCTGTCCCTGGAACGATCTTACCCACCAGCTCAAAGTATGGGGTTTTTGCAAAATCGCCCTTAACAGGGCTTTTCGGCATGGCCATCTCAAGTGGATGCGTTGGACAGCAAATGCGTCGTGCTGGTTATGACATGGTTATTATTACCGGGAAGGCGGAAAAACCCGTCTATCTCCTTATTGATGATGACAATATATCCCTCAAATCCGCTGAACACCTCTGGGGCAAGAAAGATTGCTGGGAAACTGAGGAACTCATTCGGGAAGAATTGCATGATATGAAGGTTGGTGTTGCCTCAATTGGGCAGGGCGGTGAAAACCTCTCCAAAATTGCCTGCATCACCAATGATCGGAATCGGCAAGCCGGACGGACTGGGATGGGCGCTGTGATGGGCTCTAAGAACTTGAAAGCAATCGCCTTTCGCGGGTCTAAAGAAGTTCCTGTGGCGAAGAAGGAGGAATTCATGAAAGAAGCCTTAAAACTTATTAAGCTTTCAAATGGACCTGCCACCAGCAAATATCGTGATTTAGGTACGCCCTCTAACACCATGGTTTTCCAGAAGTTAGGCGTTTTACCAACACGCAACTTTTCGACAGGCGTATTCGAGGGTGCGGAGGCTATTAGCGGTGAAACTATGCGCGAAAAGTGGGTTGTGAAAAAAGTGGCTTGCTCATGTTGTCCCATTGCCTGTGATCACATCTGTACTGCCATTGAAGGTCCATATAAAGGATGCGTTTCAAGTGTCGATTTTGAATCGCTCTTTGCCCTTGGATCCTGTTGTGGTATAGATTATTTCCCTGCTATTATACGTGCCATTGAGCTCTGTGACCGGTATGGTCTGGATACGATGTCTTGCGGTGTGACTATAGCTCATGCTATGGAGTGCTTCGAAAAAGGACTCATAACTACTGAAGATACGGGGGGCCTTGAATTGAACTTTGGCAACTATGAGGCTGAAGTTAAATTCATCGAGGATATGGCGTTTCGAAAGACGAAAGCGGGCAGCCTTTGGGCTGATGGATGCCGTGCCGCGGCTGCAGAAATCGGGCAAGGATCTGATCACTTTGCCATGCATAGTAAAGGACTCGAGTTGCCAGGCTATTTACTTCAGGGCTTAAAAACCGCCGCACTCGGGTTTGCCGTCTCAATTCGTGGCGGCTGCCATCTCCGTAACGGCGCTTATGACCCAGATATCAAAGGTAAGGTGGATCGTCTTAAAGAAGAGCCAGGACGTGCCAAATTGATAATTCCAACCGAAAACCTCTACGGTGTTATTGATTCCCTCATCATTTGCAAATTCACACGTGGTATCTACGAGAATGATGCCGAAATGGCTTTGGTCTACAATTTAATCTCTGGCATTCCGATGGATGCCGAGACTTTATTACGAGCGGGCGAACGAATTGTCAATCTCTCGAAATGTTTCAATATTCGTGAAGGCTGGACTCGCAAAGATGATACACTTCCACTACGCTGCTTCGAAGACCCCGTTAAGATTGGCGATCAGGACGTAGTAGTAGATCGGGATGGTTTCGACATGATGGTAAGCGAATACTATCAACTCCGGGGTTGGGATGAAGAAGGCATACCAACTGCTGAGAAATTGAGAGAGCTAGGACTCGATTTTGCAATAGATGCTGTGGGGGCTAAATAAAATGCAGAAACCGATGCAGAAAGTATTAATTGTTGATGCTGAAAAATGCACTGGGTGTGAAGTCTGCGAATTCACTTGCTCTATGGAAAAATACGGATCATTTAATCCAGTCCACTCCCGAATCCGTGCGATCCGGATCGAGCCCATTATCAATATCGCAATCGGCTGTCAATTCTGCCTCGACGCACCGTGCGTCAATGCATGTCCTTACAAGGCATTGGAAAAAATTGAGAAAGGCATTATCAAGGTCAATGATGATAAGTGCGTCGGCTGCGGATTTTGTATACGAGCCTGTAATTTTGGAGCGATTAGTTTCAACCTCAAAACTCAAAAGGTCATTATCTGCGATCTTTGCCAAGACCGCGCGAATGGTCCCGCCTGTGTTGAATACTGTCCGAAGGAATGCATTGAGCACACCACGCTCGAAGCCTTTGCACAGAAGACCCGCAGAAAAGCCGTTACTACACTTCTTGAGAGCCTTGCAAAACAAGCAAAATAAACTTTTTTTTTAAAAACTTCCTATCAATTGTTTTTTCCTTTTTTTTAAAAATAATCTTCTAATTTCTCGTTAAAAGGGCTTTAATTAATTTAAAAACTCATTTTCCTCCCTCTTCTTTATTTTAAAAATAATGACAATAACAATTAATAATAACAATAACAATAAAAATAACTCTGATTATTCTATAGTAATCCTTAAGGACGAATGATCTTTATGGTAAGCAATGAAGATGAAGAAATAGAAGAAGAACCTGAAGAAAAGTCAGAAAAAGAAGAACGTATGGACGAAGAAGAACATGTAAAAGATGCTCAGTTCGAAGAAGAAGAAAGAATAAGCGAAGAGTCCGAAGAAGAGCAAGAAGAAGAAAGGGTAGACGAAGAAGAACATACAGACGAAGCAGGAACAGAAGAAAAGGAAAGACTAAAAGAAGGATTAATTGAAGAAGCACAAATAACAGAAAGAGAAAACAATGAAGAAGAAAAACAAATCCAAGCAGATGATCAGCAATTAAATAAATTAAAGGAACTTTTAAAAGAGAAAGACTCAGCGATTCAGGAAATTACAGATAAGAAAAATGCTTTAGAAAATCAAATTTCACTTTTAAAACAAGAAATTCAGCAGCTAAAATCTCAAAAAACACAGCCTGCCCCACCAACTGAAAAACCCTCCAAACCAGCTGAAATACCCAAATTAATGGAAACGCCAAAGCCCATCGAAACAACATATGGCGAAAAAGGAAAATTTTCATGCCCCAAGTGCAATTCCACACGTGTTGTTGAAGAAACCGACAAGAGTAGAGTAATATATATGGCTGCAAGCACACCAATCTATGCAAAGAAAAAACGTTGTTTAAAATGCAACTATTCATGGGCTGTTTAAAGTTTTTTAAACGACGAGTTCTTTTTCTATAATTCCAAACTCTCAGAAGAAAGAGCAAATATATTACTCAGTTAGTAATGCTCTTCATCAGGGGGGAAAAAAATATTGAGAAGAAAAAGCACTAACGTATAACCTCCTCCAATTATAATTAAAATCGATCCAATTATCAGGGGAACCCCAGCAGAACCGATTGGTATAGCGAGAAATAAACAGATTATTGCAATGATTAGAGCCCCGATGTTAAGGAGATTAGAGATAAAAAAATAAATAGACGGGGATTCTAATTTTCTAGATATCCTCAGAATAGTGCCAATGAGGCTATTTAACCCTACAATAATCGAGAATAATCCCAGCGATAGATAAATCCCGGGAATAGTTGAAATGAATATCCCACCGATTAAGATACAGCAGCTTATTAATAATGCTGCTATTCCGAATATTTTATCCGTTCTATCCATTTTAGTCACTCAACTCACATCCGATAAAATAATGGTCTAATGTATTTTTTCATTTTCTATATAAAAATATCTAGTCCAGTAATTTATAGAGGACCCCAATTAACCAATTAGCGGAGGCTAGGACCTCCTCAGATAATTGCTGGGAGAAGGAAATATCTTTGACTTGAATTCCTAAAATAAAGATTTCAAGATTTGGATTTAACCCTAAAAGGAAATCAAGTAAAAGGAGTTTAGCGTTCGAATGGGAATCTACGGATCGCTTATGTAAGTCCTCTTTTGGAATATTGAGGACGACACCAAGTACTTGCTTTGCATCGACCGCATCTATCATTATTATACATTCAGGTCCCCACGTGTGGATTTCTGCAATGAATTGAGTGGGCGCGTCTCCCGCCTCCACCAGTAAAATATTTTCTTTCTGGAGCCCTTTCTCTAAAAGCATTTGAATGACATAGACTCCTACGAAATCATCATGCCGGTCTCTATTCCCAATTCCCACCAGCGCAATTCTTGAGGTTTTGTTGATTGCTTTTTCTAAAAACCTCTCGAGTTTCTGTTTGCTTTGTTTGACAGCCTCCACGGTCTCAACTCATGCATATTCCAATATTTTTTAAGATATTATTTGTGATGAAATCTCTTTTCGTTATATATGAGAAAAAATGGTTATTTTCAAACCATATAATACCATCAAAAATACTTAAAAGGTTTCATCGCATATAGGATTGAAACGAACCCAGAGTTTTCCTCTATTTTCTAATTATATAATATTTTTATTGAAGATGTTTCAAAATGGTAAGTGAATGGGACTTAAAGACAATAGCACAGACACGCTTCGCGGACATGATTGAACAACGCACGGCAATAATGAAATTTTTGCTCGATGAATACGGTATTAAAACAATGGAAAAATTCTTCTTAGATGTAAACCCGATATGGGCAGAACACCTCAAAGTTGGCACCATGAAAAAAGTCTTCGCCAAAATGTTATCAAAGTTGATGCCCCATGTTATCATGGAGAAGCTCTGCGATATAATCATCGAGAATGCCCAGTACCTCGTCGGGCTGGAGAATATCCACGTTACGGAAATCACGGATGATTATGAATTAATTGATATTACGGACTGTCCGGTAATCAAGCAATTCAAAAGGACACTGAAAACCTTAAAATTTGAGAATCTCGAGGAACGTTATATTTGCACCTTCGGCTGCATTCCCATCCTGCGCCAGATGAGCGCAGTGGGCAACTGCGATCTCATTGCCGACTATAATGAAAAGGGCTGTGAATTAAAAGTAGCCTTGAAGCCGAAAGCGCTCGAAGAATTAGAAGTTGCTGAGACTGAAGAAGCAGTCTCGCTGAAAAATGGTCCTCCTTAAATATATCTAACGGATTTTTGGTAAAATTTTGATACAACTTTTACTTTTTTTAATCATCCAAAGATTCCTTCCCTTTTTTTGAAGTGAAAATTAATAAATAACCGCATAAATTGTATTAACACATACTTTGAAAAAAGTGAATATATTTTATCTATGGCAAAAGGTCTAACGAGCGAAGAAATATGACAAAATCGACCGATCAAATAATAAAAATTTTAATTATGGGATTAGACAATTCAGGCAAAACCTCTATTATTTATACGTTAGAACAAAACTTTGCAAGTTTCTATTCATTAAAACCTACGGTTAGTTTCACAGTGCGTGAAGACTTTAAAATTTTAGGACTCCCCATCAAAATTTGGGATTTGGGCGGACAAAAGCAATACCGTGACGAATATCTTTCGAAAAAAGGCTTTATATTCGGGGAAACGAACCTGATATTTTTTGTTATTGATACTCAGGATCCAAAACGATACAACGATGCAATCGACTATCTCGAACAATCGCTCGATTTTTTAATCAAAATCGGGTTACCGCTCCCTACTGTGGTAGTGTTATTACATAAAGTTGATCCGGAAATTAAGGATACCAAAAAAGTTCAAGAGAACCTCAGGATATTAAAGAATCTTATTTTTAACCAGTACCGGATTGCCAACAGGACCTTAAAAGTTCAATATTTTGAAACTAGCATTTTTGATCGCGAAAATTTATCCCGGGCATTCATTTCTGGCATTTTCGAAGTCATGCCTAAGACTGAAGTAATCCAGACATCGCTCAATGAATTCATGACGAATTCCGATTCCGATGCGGTAATGCTTTTGGATGAAAATGTCTTAATAATAGGGGAAGCTTTTACAGATGAAGCAAAACGCAATGTTTGCCAAATTTGTGGCCCCTATTTTGCAAATATGATTGAAAAGTTACTCAAATTCAATTTACAGCCCCCAAAGGTCTTTGAAGCTCAAATGGAGGACGGCTGGCTATTCCACATTCCCCTTCAAATTGAAGAAAACCGGTTCTACTTAGTGTTCTTCTCACATGAACGGAGCCTTGATAAAATTAATAAATATATACCGCTCTTTACTCAGGATCTCTCGAGCTTGGTCAAATTCGTGGTGTAACCCCCAACATTAACTTTCATTGAGGTGAATAGGTTTTTATTCCTTTTAATAAGATAGAAATACAACAAAAATTGAGAGATAGGTTACCATGATTCCGTACAAAGGCATGACCAAGGTTAAAGATAACGTGCATAGATATGAATTAAGGCTCCTAACATACAAATCAGAGTTATTTTACGATTTGGATAAGTGTATTGGCTGCCTATTCTGCATCAAGACCTGTCCAAAAGAAGCAATCAGCCGAGTTGAGGAAAGAGGTATTAAATTCAACAAAGTTGATATGAGCAAATGCGCCATGTGTGGAGTCTGCGACTATATCTGCCCTGCAGATGCCTTTCAGTTCTTCATTAAAGGGGAGCGTAAAAATCTCATGGTTGAGAATAAATCCCTCCCTAAGCTTGTGGTAACGGAGATTGAAGGCAAAAAACAGAAGTTACGGAAGTTTATTGATGGAAAGCTCAAAATAGATACGGCGCAGTGGAATAAAAGTTGCAAACCAGTTGCAGAAATATGTCCCTCAGGCTGTTTATCAACTACTAAGGCGGGTAAGCTCGAAGTCAATGAAGACTTGTGTATTAGTTGTGGGAATTGCGAGCGAAAAGCTATGGAACTAGGCAAAGAGGGGCTCATCCAGGTCATCCGGAAAAGGATCTTATATGAAGGCAAAATCGATGAATTTTCGGCTCCTTGGAATGAAATCGTCAAAAAATTGGTTTCTTTCGAGGAAATGGCGAAGGATTTGAAAAGTAAAGCTGGGATTGAAGCCCGAACTAGGGTCCAAGAGCAATTTCGGTATCTCGTGAAATAATTCATTTTTTATTTAAACAAATTACTTTTTGACTATTTTATTCGAAGGGATATACTATGCCTAAAATTTTTGAAGGTATTCGGGTTTTAGACCTTTCACAGTTCATTTCAGGTCCTTGGGGTGCGATCTTTCTGGGAGATCAAGGTGCGGAGGTCATTAAAGTTGAAAGTCCTGGGTTGGGGGAAGCGATGCGCGTTTTCGTGTTCTACAATAAGCAGATTGCACCCCTGTTTGCCATTTTAAATCGCAATAAGAAATCTGTGACCTTGGATCTCAGAAAGCCGGAGGGCCAGGAAGTTCTGAAGGAATTGGTGAAGGTGTCAGACGTATTAATTGAAAATTTTACTCCGGGGATTATGGATCGCTGGGGAATTGGATATTATGTTTTAAAAGAAATTAATCCCCGCCTTATTTATGCTGCCATCTCTGGATATGGTCAGACTGGTCCTCTCAGGAATCGTCCTGCATTTGACCTCGTAATTCAAGCGACCTCGGGAGTCTTACATGCCATGGGAATAACAGGACCACCCGGGATTCCGCTTGGAGACTATTCAGCAGGGCATATCATCGCAATAGGAATTTCCCAAGCCCTCTACTGGCGGGAAAAGACGGGAAATGGGCAATTTATCGATTTATCTATGCAGGATATGATGTACGCAGTAAATATCCGTGCTCAATCAAGAGAATTCATAGATATGGCCAAAAAAGCGGGGCATGAAAACTATGTAACTCGCATTCTTCCTATCTATAACCAATATCCCACCCAGGATGGTAGTCGCGTTGCCATTGTCAGCCTCACCGACAAACAATTTAAACGCCTCATGCAGATAATCGGACGCCCGGAATTGCTTCATGATCGGCGCTTGAATAATACCGTTAAACGCATGCAAAACGTTGAATTATTAGATGAGGTCCTAGAAGCATGGACTACCACGAAAGATCGTGATG
>Ga0315279_10003377_pt1 | contig 22345 bp, 22 predicted proteins | sample YL17G06_20_MG_FD_203694 | JGI IMG/M metagenome (GOLD analysis project Ga0315279, IMG submission 203694) | Sediment microbial communities from Yellowstone Lake, YNP, Wyoming, USA - YL17G06_20 | ecosystem: Environmental > Aquatic > Freshwater > Lake > Sediment | place: USA: Wyoming | collected... | reverse complement strand
ATTTTCTAGAACGTATATAAATGTGCCCGGTCTGATAGTCCAGTACGGAGAAATTCTTGAAAAGCCTATCAGAAGCCACATATGAAGAACTGCAAGACAAAACGTTCGAAATAATACAGGTTGTCAAAATGCTGTGCGAAGTCTGTGAAAAACCATTGGGTGAAAAGGAAAAGTCACTCAGAACGGTTCAAATTCTGAGCAAGGAGGATTACCGGAACCTTCTGGAAAGAGCCTCGGTTCACGATCAAGCCGAAATCGACGTTGAAAAAGGCAAAATCTACTTTTACGATCACGACTTTCCTGGAGACCTTCACCCGGAGTGTATCGAAAAGCTGTAGTTGAGAACGCTTTCAAATGAGCTTGTACAGGTATTGATTGTTCTTTTCTCCGGCTTCGATAATCGCTCCAGTTCTTCTGAGTGCTATGATGTGTTGCACAATTCTGTCTGGCTGAAGCCCAGTCAGCTCTGCAAGCTCCTCCACTGTAAGAACGCCTTTTTCCTTCAGGGCTCCAGTGATCATGTGCCTTTCATTTTCCTCCTGCATAATCGAATCCACCGCCTTCCGATACTTTCCCTCATCAATCTCCATCTTAACTTGCGACCTTCCCATAACCCACCGAAGCCTCGGAGACTTCAAAGCGTCAATTGCCGCATCCGTCTTTCTCTTCAGTTTCTCCTTATCACTCATTCCCAGCACCCTCCTTCGAGTTATCCACAGCCCGAAACGGGCTTGGTCCAAGTTCCTTGATCTGTTCAGTCATCTCTCTGACTAAAGCCGCAAACTTTCCGCCTTCGCTGGCTGAAATCCACTCTAGGCGCACGCGTTCCGGCTCAATTCCCACGCTCTCCACAGCTTTCTTTATGTAATCGTAACGCTTTTCCATCATGAAGTTGCCCTTCTGATAATGGCAGTCGCCTGGATGGCAACCAGCAATCAACACACCGTCAGCACCCATCCTCAAAGTCTCCAGAACCAAGGCTGCATCCATCCTACCTGTGCACATAATCCGAATTATCCTAATGTTGGTTGGGTATTCAAAGCGGCTTGTTCCAGCTAGGTCTGCACCTGCGTAGCTGCACCAGTTACAGCAGTAAGCCACGATCAAAGGTTCAAAGCCTTCCTCAGCCTTCTCTTCTTCAAAAACATCCTTGGTCATTTAAGCCACAACCTCCTTCACGCTTTCAGGAGTCAAAAGCGCCTTCACCTGCGCCAAAACCTGATGGTCCCCGTAATGCCGCATAGTTATTGCCCGTTTCGGGCATTCTGCAGCGCATGAACCACAACCTCTGCACAGCACCTCACGAATCATTGATTTTCCATCTTCAATTCTTGGCGCTCCGTAAGGACAGATTTCCTCGCACAATCCACACCCTATACATGCTTCCTCATCGACGACAGCCGTTATGGCTTCCGAACTGACTTTTCCATTGCCCATGAGTATAGATGCTCTTGCTGCTGCTGCCTCGCCTGAAATTATGCTTTCGGAAACATCCTTTGGCCCTGAAACCGTTCCCGCGATGAAGACACCGTCAACGTTTGTATCCACTGGTCTGAGCTTTAGATGCGCCTCCATCACAAACCCGTCAGTTCCTATCGGTATTTTCAGCATTCTGGCAAGTATTATTTCATCCTTGTTCGGAATCAGCGGAGTCGAAAGCGCGACCCAGTCGGCGGGAAATCTAACTTCCAGTCCGGACAAGGCATCGTAAGCCATCACCTGAAGCTTTCCGTCTAGCGTTTGCGTGATTTCCGGCCGGGCTTCCTCGATGTGTCTTATGAACCTCACTTCAAGATCTCTCGCCTTTCTGTAGAAGTCCTCGTACTCCTTGTAAACGCGCAAGTCACCGAAGAGTATCACAACATCCGTTTTCGGAGATGCTTCCTTCACGAGAATAGCGTTCTTTATGGCATTCATGCAACAAATCCTCGAACAGTAAGGCCATCCTTCATCCTTGCGTGCTTTGAGGATTTTTCTTAGAAGCTCGGCAGTATCTGATTTCGGAAAGGCTTCAAGTTCAGAGGGTCTGATTTCACCTTTCCTCGCGCCCACGCACTGTATCATCACAACTCTTTCAGGTTGTCCGATTTCGCCTTTTTTCAGCTTCTCATCCAATTCTCTCTGCGTTATCACATGTTCATTAACACCATACTCGTAGACTCCGCCAGGTGGCGTGTAGTTTGAGGAACCGGAAGCAACCACTATCGTGCCGACACTCACAGCTTTGTCGCCCTGTGGGCCAGCCAAGACGGCATTGAAGTTACCAACATACCCTGAAACGTCTTTCAGTGTCGTTGAAGTCATGAACTCGATGTTCCTGTGGGATTTCACGCCCTCTACGAGTGGATTCACGACCTCTGGAGCCTCTGCCAAGGTCGGATACAACTTGTAGAGTTTGCTAGTTATTCCGCCGGCTTCTTTCTCTTTTTCGATCAAATACACCTTGAAACCCTGATTTGCCATAGAAAGTGCCGCCGTCATTCCAGCCATACCTGACCCGACAACAAGCGAAGCGCCCTTGACCTTAACTTCCGGTTCTGTTTGCGGTTCAAGCAGCATAGCCTTCGCCACGGCCATTCTAACGATGTCCTTGGCCTTCTGCGTCGCTTTTTCAAGCTCATGAGGATGAACCCAACTCACATGTTCGCGTATGTTTGCCATTTCAAACAAGTACGGATTCAAACCCGCTTCCTTACAGGCCGCTCTGAATAGGGGTTCGTGTGTTCGTGGGGTGCATGAAGCCACTACCACGCGGTTTATGTTGTGCTCTCTTATTGCCGCCTTTATAGCTTCTAACCCTGCTTCTGAGCATGTGTAGAGGTTGTGCTCAGTATGGATCACGTGCGGAAGCGTCTTCGCGTATTCCGCCACTTTTGGCACATTGACTACGCCTCCAATGTTTACTCCGCAACTGCAGATGAAGACGCCTACACGTGGTTCTTCCTTCATCTATGGCGCCTCCGCTTTTGCTAGGACTTGGGCCACACGCCCAGCCGTCGCACTTCCTTGAGTTATCGAATCCGGAATGTCACCCGTCTTCGGACCCAGACAATATCCGCAGGCGAAAATTCCGGGAACTGTGGTATCAAGAGGTTTTCTTACGGCATCCACTGGTTTGAGAAATCCGTAATTGTCCAACTCGATACCTAAGGTCTTCGCCAATTCCTGTATGCCTTTGCTTGGAGTCAATGCTGAGGATAACACAATCATGTCGAAAGGCATATTCTGAACTGTTCTGGTTATTGGATCTTCGAACCAGATCGCCAAGCTGGATGTGGTCTGATCTTCTGAGAATTCTCCAGGGTTACTTCGAATGAACTCTATGCCGAACTCGGATTTTGCCCTGTTCACGAACTCTTGGAACCCTTTGCCGAAAGCCCGCATGTCAATGTAGAAAATGGTTACAAGCGAGTTCGGTTCATGCTCTTTTATCAGAACCGCATCCTTAACCGCATACTTGCAGCAAATACTGGAACAGTAAGAATGAGCAATCCACCCTCTCCTGTCGCGTGAACCTACGCATTGTATGAAGGCGATGCTTCGGGGAATCTTTCCATCCGAAGGTCTTATCAAGTGTCCACCAGTCGGACCGGAAGCGCAAAGCAAACGTTCCAATTCCATCCCTGTTATCACATTCTTGAAGCGACCATATCCAAAATGCGCAATCACTGAGGCATCAAACATGTCGAAACCTGTAGCGACAACTATCGCACCCACGTCAAGCTCGATTTCTTCAGGCTGTTGCTCTCTGTTCACGGCTCCAGCCGGACAGACTTTCTCGCAAAGCCCGCACTCAACACAGGTTTCCTTGTCTATCAACGCCACTCTAGGCACAGCCTGCTGGAAAGGCATATAGATAGCTTTTCTGATCCCGATGTTTTCGTCAAACTCGTTTGGTGCTTCTTGGGGGCAGTTTTCTGAGCAAGTTCCGCACCCGGTGCATTTTCTTTCATCAACGTATCTTGGTTTTCTAAGAACCTTAACCTTGAAATTACCAACTGAACCTTGCAGACTCTTTACTTCCGAATATGTTAACAAAGTGACATTCGGATGATGGGCGCACTCGATCATTTTCGGCGCCAGAATGCACATCGAACAGTCCATCGTCGGAAACGTCTTGTCCAACTGCGCCATTCTTCCGCCAATGCTGGGGTTTCTTTCCACAAGGTAGACCTTGAAGCCCCTGTTTGCCAAGTCCAATGACGACTGTATCCCAGCTACACCACCGCCGATAACCATGACTGCTTTTTGCATTTCATTTCTCCTCCGCCGAATCCAAGATTTTTGTTATCGGAATTCGATGGGCTTTCACTTCCCAATCTTCAAGCTTCATGCCCATTGCCAGCCGGAGCAATTCCGCAAAACTCACCACAGGCAGATCATACTCTTGGTGCGAATGCCTCTTGATCTCTATTTGACCCATATCCATTTCAAGATAACAGAACGGACAAACAGTGACTATTCCATCAACGCCTGCGGCCTTCATGGAATCTAGTTTCTGTTTAGCAACACTCAAAGCAACCTCATCATTAATACCGCGCAACGGTCCCCCACAACAAGCTTCTTTCCTTTCATACGGAACCGAAACTGCACCAGTTGCTTGCACAAGCTCATCTAGCGCTGTGATTCCTGTTCGCTGTCCAAAATGCATTCTCTTAGGCTTCGTTAAGTGGCAACCAGGCTGAACTGCTACTCGAAGGCCACTGAAGGGCTTCTTGACAGTATCCTTGACTCTCTCCACACCGACATCCTCGTACAATGCATCGCTGAAAACCTTTACGTCTGTTTTTCCCTTGAATTCCAAACCAGCATCCGCAAGAACAGCATTGACCCCATCCCTGAGTTCCCGATTCTCTTTCAGAATAGTATTAGTAGCGAGAAGCGATTCGTAACAGTCATTACACAAAGTCAGAACGTTAAGACCCATCTGCTCTGCTATGCAGAGGTTTCTAGCAGCTAGGGAAAGCCAGCTTGCGTAGTCCATGGACTGTATGCTAAAAGGTGCACAGCAGTTGGCCCCTTCCATCTCCACAAGCTCAATGCCCAGTTCAGGCGCGATCTTCCGAACAGAACTCTCGTACTGTGGTTCCCTAGCAGGTATTAGGCAACCCAGAAAGAAAGCGTATTTCACAAGCTTCACGAACCTCTGTTGATTAGTTTGTCGAAGGATGTTTTTTTCAGAATCTTCTTGACTGCTTCCACGTCAACAGAGGGTGCCTTACCCAGTCCATACTTCTCTCTCTGAATCAAAGCCATCTTGCTCGGAGTAACGACACGGCCATTTTCGTACAGGTTCCTCGCTTGGACCAGGATCCCTTCTGGAACGTTTCCTTCTCTGACTGCCAAGTTTCTTATTGCGAACATAGCCTCGCCGACATCTCCTAGCTGGGGACATCTGTCAAGACATGTAAAACAGGAAAGGCAATACCATGGCAGCTGTCCCCCTAGAACGTCTGAGCGTAGGCCAAGAATGATCATTTCCATCAGTTTCCTAGGGTTATGTTCTGGTACGACTCTAGAGACTGGGCAGCTGCTTGTGCATCTTCCGCACTGTATGCATGCTAGAACCCCTCTGCCTCTAGGCGTGTTTGCTACCTCATGCATGAAGTCCGCATCCAAGCAACTCATAAGAATCACCGTCTGCTACTTTCTGATATTCATCGTAGATTAATAGAGTTATAGGCTCCTACACATATTTTAAGGCATTGATGGAACATTTTTCTATTTTCTGGCTCTTTCCCGAAAAACTCTCAATATCATCGAGATTTTGAGGATTTCTGCATCACATTAATAAGGGGGTTTACTTATGGAAAGTTTTTGAATCCATTCACTAGGGGAGCAAATAATGGATGAAAAAGTCGGCGCAGTTCTAGTTGTAGGCGGTGGAGTTGCTGGCATACAGGCATCATTGGACTTGGCGGATTCTGGTTTCAAGGTTTACCTTCTTGATAAATCAACAAGCATCGGCGGAACCATGGCGCAACTTGACAAGACTTTCCCAACGAATGATTGTTCCATGTGCATCTTAGCGCCGAAACTGGTCACCGCGGGAAGACATCCTAACATTCAGCTAATCACTCATTCAGAGCTAAAGGAAGTCAAAGGCGAAGCCGGAAACTTCCAAGTGACGATATTAGAACACCCACGTCTGGTGAACATGGAAAAGTGCACGGGCTGCGGAATATGTGCGCAAAACTGCCCAACCGAGGTGCCGAACGAGTTTGACGTCAACATGGGCATGAGAAAGGCTATCTACGTTCCTTTTCCGCAGGCAGTACCACTAAAATACACAATTGACGTGGAAAACTGCATCAAATGCCGTCTGTGCGAAAAGATATGCCCCGCCAAAGCCGTGGATTTTGATCAACAGCCTGAAACTATCAAAATCAACGTTGGGTCTGTAATTCTGGCTCCCGGTTTCGAGGAATTCGATCCTCGCCTGAAAAAAGAGTACGGCTATGGGCGCTTCTTGAACGTGGTCTCAAGTATCGAATTTGAACGCATGATGAACGCCTCAGGTCCGTTCGGCGGAAAGATTGTGCGTCCTTTTGATGGCAAGATACCGCGGAAAATTGCTTTCATTCAATGCGTTGGCTCTCGCGACGCGCAACTTGGAAACAACTATTGTTCAGCCGCATGCTGCATGTATGCCATCAAAGAGTCGGTAATTGCAAAGGAACACAGTTCAGGTCCACTGGACTGCACGATCTTCTACATGGATATGCGAGCCTATGGAAAAGAGTTTGACTCCTACTATGAACGTGCCCAAGGAGAATGGGGCGTAAAATTCGTACGATCAAGAGTGGCAAGCGTCACAGAAAACCCACTAACAGGCAATGTCTTCCTTCAATACGTTGAAGATGAGGAACCTAAGAGAGAAGAATTTGACATGGTGGTCCTCTCAGTCGGCATGAAACCGCCCAAAAACGTGGAAAGACTCGCCGAGATTCTAGGAGTAAAGCTTAACAAGTACAGTTTCTGCGAGACCGGCACTTTCTCATCCCTGGAAACATCAAAACCGGGAATATTCGTCTGCGGAGCTTTCTCCGGACCAAAAGACATTCCGGAAAGCGTCGCACAGTCAAGCGGTGCCGCCTCAAAGGCAATGAGCGTAATCGCATCTGAAAGAGGAAAACTCGTTAGAGTGAAGGAGTTCCCGCCGGAAAGAGACGTAAGTCAAGAAGAGCCGCGCATCGGTGTCTTCGTCTGCCACTGCGGAGTCAACATCGGATCAGTTGTGAAGGTTCCTGAAGTCGTTGAATACGCCAAAACCTTGCCCAACGTGACCTACGCGGAAGAAAATCTGTACACGTGCTCTCAGGATGCACAGAAACTGATCGCTGAGAAAATCCGACAACACAATCTTAACCGCGTAATAGTAGCTTCATGCACCCCACGAACACACGAACCCCTATTCAGAGAAACAGTTCAGGAAGCTGGTCTCAACCCATATCTGTTTGAAATGGCAAACATACGCGACCAGTGTAGTTGGGTGCACATGCATGAGCATGAAAAAGCAACGGAAAAAGCCAAAGATTTGGTAGCAGCTGCGGTTGCGAAAGCTAGACTTCTGAAGCCCCTGAAGAAACCAGTGATAGACGTTACACCAGTCGGCTTAGTTATGGGCGGCGGAGTTTCAGGCATGACTGCTGCCTTGGAACTTGCGAAGCAAGGATTTGAGGTTCACCTAGTCGAGAGAGAAGAAGAGCTGGGCGGGCATCTGCGTACGATTCACTACTTGCTTGAAAGAGACGATGACCCGCAGGAGAAGCTCAAAACAATCACGAAAGCCGTAATGGAAAACGACAAGATACACGTTCACACAGATGCCGAGGTTGTTGACGTTTACGGGTTTGTCGGCAACTTCAAAACAAGGATAAAACATCATAAAGGCAAGGAAATCGAGATTGACCATGGCATAGTGATTGTGGCTACAGGCGCAGTGGAATACGAACCCACTGAATACCTGTACGGCAAAGACCCGAGAATAATGACACAACATGAATTGGAAGAGCAGATCGCGCACGGAAAATTCAAGGCCAAGAACGTTGTCATGATCCAATGCGTAGGAGCACGAACGAAGGGAAAACCGAACTGCTCAAGAATCTGCTGCGGACAAGCAGTCAAAAACGCCTTGAAAATCAAGGAAATAAGCCCAGAAACAGAAGTCTATGTCCTGTACAAGGATGTTAGAACCTACGGGTTCAAAGAAGACTACTACCGCGAAGCTGCAGCGAAAGGAGTCATGTTTGTCAACTACGAGGATGAAAGAGCGCCACAGGTCGCGAGCGACAAGGATCTGCTGAAGGTGACTTTCTGGGAGCCAGTAGCCAAAAAGGAAATCGAGATCAACCCTGATGTTGTTGTTCTAAGCGCTGCTACCATTCCAAATCCTGACAGCAAACGCATAGCCGAAATGTTGAAAGTGCCACTAACGAAGGACGGCTTCTTCTTGGAGGCCCACATGAAGCTCCGACCAGTCGACTTCGCAACAGATGGCATCTTCCTTTGTGGAATGGCCCACTGGCCGAAATACATAGATGAAAGCATTTCACAAGCGTGTGGAGCAGCAGCCAGAGCCGCCACCATACTGTCAAAGAAAACGTTGGAAGCCGAAGGTACAGTTTCACATGTTGACGAAAACCTCTGTATTGGTTGCGGTCTGTGCATAAGCATCTGCCCGTACAGCGCCATATCCAAGAACGAGAAGGGTATCGCAGAGGTGAATGAAGTTCTCTGCAAAGGCTGTGGCACGTGCGCAGCAAGCTGTCCCGAGAGAGCTATTGCCATGCGCCAGTTCACGGATGAACAGCTCGTAGTTCAGGGACTCGCTGTTTTAAGGAGGGTTAAGTGTGAGTGAGTTTGAGCCGAAGATAATCGGTTTCCTCTGCAATTGGTGTTCTTACGCAGGTGCAGACTTGGCTGGGGTAAGCAGGATTCAGTATCCACCAAACATTCGAATCATACGCGTGATGTGTAGTGGTAGAGTTGACCCTGTCATCATCTTGGAAATGCTTGCCAACGGCGCTGACGGCGTCATAGTGACAGGCTGCCATCCAGGCGACTGCCATTACGTTGAAGGCAACCTCTACGAGGAAAGAAAGATCAAGATGCTGAAAAAACTGATTACTCTGACAGGTCTAGAACTGGGGCGTCTAAGGCTAGAGTGGGTTTCTGCAGCTGAAGGCCAACGGTTCGCCCAAGTGGTGACTGAATTCACGGAGCAAGTGAAGAAGCTTGGACCTTCACCAGTGTCAGATCCAAATCCAAATCAGAAAATCCTTGAAAACCTCCAAGCGGCAAAAAACGCCGCTGCAGACTTCAAGTTGAGAGTGCTCGTAGGAAGAGAGCTACAACTCACGGAGAAGGGTAACGTTTACGATGAAAAAGTCTCCAAGGAAGACTTTGATTCCTTGCTTGACGAAGCTGTCGAGACGGAGTTCATTCGACACAAGATTCACCTTCTAACGAAAGCCGAGCCGCTTCCAGTAAAGACGTTAGCAGAAGCAGTTGATATGAAGCCGGCTGCTGTGCTTGAGCAGATTGTAGCCATGCGTAGAAGGAACATGATAACGTTGGACCACGTTGAAGGGACGACACCGTTTTACAAGGCGTTGGAGGTTGAATAGATGCCCAAGAAGAAGACGACTGGAAAGGTAGCAACGGAAAAGAAAGTCGGCGCAGTTATGGTTGTTGGAGGAGGAGTAGCAGGCATACAAGCGTCCCTAGACTTGGCAGATTCAGGGTTCAAAGTTTACCTGATTGACCAAGGAGCCAGCATAGGTGGAGTGATGGCTCAACTTGACAAAACATTTCCAACAAACGACTGTTCAATGTGCATTCTTTCACCCAAACTTGTCGCAACCGGAAGACACCCGAACATCACAATCCTGACGAACGCGGAAATAACAGGCTTGAAGGGCAAGGCCGGAAACTTCGAAGTGAAACTTCGAAGGAGGAGTCGTTACATAATCGAAGAGAAATGCAACGGTTGTGGCCTTTGTGCACAGAAATGTCCGATCGAAGCTGTTGACCTCTACAACGAAGGGCTAGGCAAGAGAAGCGCAATCTACGTTGAGTACCCGCAGGCTGTTCCGCTGAAGTATGCGATCGATCGCGAAAAATGCATCGGTTGCGGAACATGTTTTGAAATCTGCAAGGCAAATGCAGTACAATACGACCAGAAAGACAGCGATACATCATTAAAAGTGGGTTCGATAATTCTTGCGCCCGGGTTCGAATCCTTCGACGCAACGCTGAAAAGTGAATACGGATACGGACGCTTTCCCAACGTCGTAACCAGCATAGAGTTTGAACGAATTCTGAGCGCCTCAGGGCCATATGGCGGGTTAGTTCTGAGACCTTCGGATGGCGAAATCCCAAAGAAGATAGCGTTCATTCAATGTGTTGGCTCCAGAGACTTCCAACTCGGCAACAACTACTGCTCGGCTGCATGCTGCATGTACGGCATGAAAGAGGCAGTCATAGCCAAAGAACACACGCCGTCAAAACTGGACGCCACGATATTTTACATGGACATGCGCTCTTACGGCAAAGAGTTTGACGCCTATTACAAACGTGCCCAGGGAGAATGGGGCATACGATTTGTCAGGTCAAGAGTGGCCGGAGTAACTGAAGATCCTCAAACAGGCAACCTTCACGTTCACTATGTTGAAGACGAAAACCCCAGAACAGAGGAATTCGACATGGTGGTCCTCTCAACCGGGATGCAACCACCGAAGAACATCGAAAAACTGGCCAAGAATTTAGGGATAAAGCTCAACAAGTACGATTTCTGTGAAACCGAATCCTTCTCACCGATGGACACATCAAAGGCAGGCATATTCGTTTGCGGCGCTTTCTCGGCTCCGAAGGACATTCCGGAAAGCGTTGCTCAAGCAAGCGGCGCAGCCGCCAAAGCGATGAGTATAATCGCATCTGAAAGAGGAACACAAGTCGCAATCAGAGAGTACCCGCCAGAAAGAGACGTAAGCCAAGAAGAACCGCGCATAGGCGTTTTTGTCTGCCACTGTGGAATCAACATAGGCGGAGTAGTGAACGTTCCTGAAGTGGTTGAGTACGCCAAAACTCTGCCCAATGTGGTTTATGCTGAAGCTAACCTCTACACTTGTTCACAGGATACGCAGAAGCTCATCAAGGAAAAGATCGTCCAAAACAAGCTTAACCGCGTCATCGTTGCTTCATGCACTCCGAGGACGCATGAACCATTGTTCAAAGAGACCGTTCAGGAGTCAGGGCTGAACCCCTATTTGTTCGAGATGACAAACATTCGCGACCAGTGCAGTTGGGTGCATATGCATGAGCCCAGAGAAGCAACAGAAAAAGCCAAAGACTTGGTTCGGTCGATTGCTGCAAAAGCCAAACTCTTGAAACCTTTGGAGAAGCCGCTCATAAACGTTACGCCAGTCGGCTTAGTAATTGGTGGCGGCGTTTCTGGCATGACTGCTACCTTGGAACTTGCTCGACAGGGGTTTGAGGTTCATCTTGTGGAGAAAGAGAAGGAATTGGGTGGGCATCTCCGCACGATTCGTTATTTGCTTGGAGGCAATGACGATCCTAAGAAGAAGCTGAATGCTCTTGTCAAGGCGGTTTCAGAAAACGATAAGATACACGTTTACACCAACGCGGAAGTTGTTGATATCTATGGTTTTGTTGGCAACTTCAAGTCAAAGATAAGGCAACAGGAAGGCAAGGAGAAAGAAGTCGAACACGGTATAGTGATAGTGGCTACTGGGGCCGTTGAATACAAGCCTACAGAATACTTCTACGGCAAAGATGCAAGAGTCATGACGCAACACGAACTTGAGCAAAAGGTTGCAGAAGGCGAGTTCAAGGTGAAGAACGTCGTCATGATCCAATGTGTTGGCGCAAGAAACGAGGAAAGACCCAACTGCTCAAGAATATGTTGCGGACAAGCTATAAAGAACGCTTTGAAGATCAAAGAAGCAAGCCCAGAAACCGAAGTCTACATCTTGTATAAGGACATGAGAGCATACGGCTTCAAAGAAGACTACTACCGCGAAGCCGCGACGAAGGGAGTCCTGTTCATCAACTATGAAGACGAAAGAAAACCGCAAATCGCAAGCGTGGATGGAAAACTCAAAGTCACCTTCTACGAACCTGTGCTGAGAGAAGAAGTCGAGGTTGAGCCGGACGCTGTCGTCTTGAGTGCTGCGACAATTCCGAATCCTAACAACAAGCATGTGGCTGAGATGCTTAAAGTGCCGTTGACCAAGGATGGCTCGTTCTTGGAAGCGCACATGAAGCTTAGACCAGTGGATTTCGCGACAGAAGGTGTTTTCCTGTGCGGGATGGCGCATTCGCCCAAGTATATTGATGAGAGTATTGCTCAGGCTTGTGCAGCTGCGGCGAGAGCGACTACTATACTTTCGAAAAAAACGCTTGAGATGGAAGGAATTATCGCTAGCGTGAACGAAGATTTATGTAGTGGATGCAAAGTCTGTGAATATCTGTGTCCGTACGGGGCAATTGAAATGAAAGACCGAGATGGCAAGCCCATTGCGCATGTCTTAGAAGCCTTGTGCAAAGGCTGCGGCGCATGTGGTACGGCATGTCCAACCAAAGCCATCATGATGGGCCACTTCACAACTGACGAGATACTTGCCCAAGTCAAAGCCACCTTGTGCGAGGTAAAAGCATGACCGAAAACAACGGGTTTGAACCGAAGATAATCGGTTTCCTGTGCAACTGGTGCGCCTACGCAGGCGCAGACCTAGCAGGTGTAAGCAGAATCCAGTACCCTCCAAACATCAGAATCATTCGTGTCATGTGTAGCGGAAGAATAGATCCTGTGTTCGTTTTTGAAGCGTTCAAGGATGGCGCAGATGGCGTTCTTGTAGCTGGCTGTCACCTGCCCTCTGACTGTCATTACATAAGCGGGAACTTCAAAGCATTGCGAAGAATAACACTACTAAGGAAAACTTTGAAAGAGTTCGGAATAGAGCCTGAACGTTTGCGGCTGGAATGGATCTCAGCCAGTGAAGGAGACAAGTTTGCGGCTGTCGTGCGGGACATGGTCGACGAGATCAAGAAACTGGGACCAAACCCGTTGAAGGGCAAGGAGATTGAGGCTTGATGACCGAAACGGCTCAGAAACCGATAAAGGCCTCGGAAATGGACCCGAAGTTTAAGTATGAAATCTCGAAGATGCACGGTGGCGAAAAGCTGATGCGCTGTTTTCAGTGTGGAACGTGCACCTCAGACTGTCCGGTTGCAAGGTTCAGCGAAACCTACAGGCCGAGACAGATCATTCGCATGACACAACTTGGGTTGAAGAACAGAGTGTTGGACAGCGACACCTTGTGGTTGTGTGCAGCATGCTTCACATGCACAGACCGCTGCCCCCAAGATGTTGAAGTCGCCAGTGTCATACGCGTGTTGAGAAATCTGGCGGCTGAACAAGGTCACATTCCTCAAGTTTTCAAGGAGCAGGCTTCAAGCATACTCGAATCGGGCTACGCCTACAAGATTCCAGAACTAAGAGTGAAGAAACGAGAAACCCAAGGGCTTCCACCATTGCCTAAGGGCAACTCTGAGAGCGTGTGCAAGTCGCTCCGCGGCATAGGCTTTCTAAAGCATGTTCAGAAGAAGGCTGAGTAAAAGATGGCTGAAAACAAGTATCTAATGTTTCTCGGGTGTGCAATACCCTACCGTGTGGCGGCTTTCGAAATCTCAGCACGAAAGATTCTTGGAAAGCTAGGCATTGAACTTGTCGAGATGCCTGAATTCAACTGTTGCGGTCTTCCGCTTGATCCCGTGAGCCACGAGATGATGCTCATTCTGGCGGCGCGGAATCTGGCCATGGCTGAACAGAAAGGCTTGAACATTATCACGTTGTGCCCTGGTTGCGCTGGAACTCTGAAGAAAGTCAACAAGATGCTGAAGGAAGACAAAGCGTTGCGCGACGAGATAAACCATCACTTGAAAGAGGCAGGGCTGGAGTTCAAGGGTACTGTGGACGCGAAGCATTTCATGCAAGTGCTGATCGAGAACGTAGGATTAGAAAAGATCAAAGACTCTGTTGTCAAGCCGCTTACTATGCTCAAAGTCGCTGAACACAACGGCTGTCACATTCTGAGACCAAAGGAATTTATCGGTTTTGACGATCCTGAAGACCCGAAGACGCTAAAGACGTTGATTGAGGCGACGGGCGCGACGTGTTTGGATTATATGGATGAGACTGAGTGTTGTGGTGCGCCCAGCGTAGGTGTGAGCGACAAGGTTGCGTTGGAGCTTGCGAGGGACAAGCTGAAACACATAAAGTCGGTTGAGGCGCAAGCGCTGGTCACGATTTGCCCGTTCTGTCACATAATGTATGATACTAATGAACTCAGGATTGAGAAGACGTTTAACGAGGTTTATGGGATTCCGATACTGCATTATCCGCAGTTGCTCGGTTTGGCGATGGGCATGAAAGCTGATGAGCTGGCTTTAGGTGAACTTCGTGTTGACGTTTCTAAACTTGTGAAACAGGTTGAAGGTGGGAAATAGCATGCCGAATGAAAAACTGAAACTGGCGTTCTACTGGGCGGCAAGCTGTGGTGGATGCGAAATCGCAGTGCTGGACATAAACGAGAAAATACTTGACGTGATACAAATAGCGGATATACTGTTTTGGCCCGTTGCCATGGATATCAAGTACAAGGACGTTGAAGCCATGCCTGACAAGTCCATCGACATCTGCTTCTTCAACGGGTCTGTGCGCAACTCGGAGCAGGAACACATGGCGAAACTCCTGAGAAAGAAGGCGAAAACGCTCGTGGCTTTCGGCTCTTGTGCACACGAAGGCTGTGTTCCAGGCTTGGCGAACTTGCACGACGCGAAGGAGATCTTCGAGACCGTTTACTTGAAAGAAAAGTCAGTGGTCAACCCAAGCGGCACTGTTCCTCAGCCCAAGACTGAAGTGAAAGAAGGCGTGTTGAAGATTGCAGAGTTCTATGACACTGTTAAGACCTTGAATCAAACCGTCGACGTTGATTATTACTTGCCCGGCTGTCCACCTCCAGTCAAGTTAATACTGAACGCTGTGGACGCGATTGCAAAGAACCAACTTCCGCCCAAAGGCTCAGTGCTTGCACCGCTACGATCAGTATGCGATGAATGCCCACGCAAGAAGGAGAACAAGAAAATCTCCAAGATATATCGTGTTCACGAGAAGGCTCCAGAACCAGAAAGATGCTTGCTTGAACAAGGCATAATCTGCATGGGTCCCGGAACGCGCAGCGGTTGTGGTGCTCAGTGCTTAACGGTTGACATGCCCTGCACGGGATGCGGCGGCCCATGTCCGAACTCGCCGGAACAAGGTGCAGCCATGATAAGCGCTCTGGCCTCCATTCTTGGCTTGGAGGAGGAGAAGGAGAAATACTCGGACACGGAAGTTGAGGAACTGATGAATCAGATTAAGGATCCTATTGGGACGTTTTACATGTATTCGTTACCATCGTCGATTTTGCGGAGGAAGGTGATGAAACAATGAAGGAAATACTCATAGACCCGATTACGAGGCTTGAAGGCCACGGAAGCATATCTATATTCCTCAACGATGCGGGCGAAGTGGAAAACGCCTACTTGAAGGTTCCTGAGCTTAGGGGTTTTGAGCAGTTCTGTGTTGGGCGCAGAGCCGAGCTAATGCCATTGTTGACAACGCGAATCTGTGGTGTCTGCCCTGTAGCGCACCATTTTGCGGCTACGAAGGCTTTGGATGCAGCGTTCAGTGTTGAACCGCCGTCTGCAGCCAAGAAGCTTAGAGAACTGATGTACGCTGCCTACTTCATCTACGACCACATCTTGCACTTCTACTATCTTGGTGGGCCAGACTTCGTGGTTGGTCCTGATGCCCCGCCTGAGAAGCGTAACGTTTTGGGTGTGATTGAGAAGGTTGGGTTGGAGGTTGGCAAGGAAGTCATTAAGCATCGTGCTTATGGGCAGAAGATGACTGAGATTATTGGCGGGAAGGCTACGCATCCTGTTTGCGGCTTGCCCGGCGGTATTTCGAAGCCGTTGAGTGAGGAGGGTAGGGCTGAGATTGAGAGGATGGCTGAATCGTCACTGAAGTTTGCACAGTTCACGCTGAAGCTGTTTCACGACATCGTCTTGGGCAACAGCAAGTACGTTGACCTCATCAAGAGCCAAGCCTACACGCAGAAGACCTACTACATGGGCTTGGTTGACGAGCATAACAAGGTGAACTTCTACGACGGCAAAGTCCGCGTTGTAGACCAGAACGCTAAGGAGTTTCTCAAGTTCGAGCCTAAGGATTATCTAACGCATATCGGTGAACATGTGGAGCAGTGGAGCTACGCGAAGATGCCGTATCTGAAGAAGGTCGGCTGGAAAGGGCTGGTTGACGGCCCAGAAAGTGGCGTATACCGCGTCGGACCGCTCGGAAGACTGAACGCCTCGGACGGCATGGCCACGCCTCTTGCACAAGCAGAATACGAAGCCATGTACAAGACACTGGGTGGGAAACCAGTGCACAGCACGCTGGCGTTTCACTGGGCTAGGTTAATCGAGCTACAGTATGCTACTGAAAGAGCCTTGGAGTTGGTGAGAGACCCTGAGATCACAAGCAAGGACGTGCGCGCCAAGCCAAGAGAACCAGGCGAAGGCATAGGCATCGTGGAGGCGGCAAGAGGAACACTGATTCATCATTACGTGCTGGACAAGGACGCACTGATCAAAGAGGTCAACCTGATAGTGGCCACGACGAACAATTATCCGGCAATCTGCATGTCCGTACGAGATGCAGCCAAGGGCTTGATTCACGACGGCAAAGTGGATCAGGGGTTGCTGAACATGGTGGAGATGGCGTTCAGGGCTTACGACCCATGCTTCGGATGCGCCACACACTTCGCAATAGGACAGATGCCACTGACAGCCAACATATACGACAGTGAGAAGAAGCTAGTCAAGACGGTGCAGCGATAAACCATTATCAAGCGTGCTTCTTCTTTTTCTTCTAAGCTCCGAGCGAATGTGGCGATACTCGATTGGCTAGGAAAGATAAGTATTGCATTGAGGCTGAGTTGAGGGAGTGGTTCAGAGGAGCAGAGAGGGTCGTTGTTGCTGGCATTGGAAATCCGATAAGGATGGATGACTTTGCCGGAGTGAAAATAGTGCAAGATTTGAAGGGGCAAGTGTCCGACAAGGTAATGCTGATTGAATGCGAAACCGTGCCAGAAAGCTTCATACAGCAAATCATTGACTTCAAGCCAACCCACATTCTTCTGATAGACGCCGCGATTCTAGGATTGCCCTCGGGGGCATCTCAGCTCATGACCCCAGATCAGCTGAAGGATTTTCCAGCTTTCTCAACACACATGCTCCCGCTAAGGATATTCTGTGAATATCTTGCCGGAACTGCAAAAGCAAAAATCGCCCTGCTGTTGATACAGCCAAAAAGAACTGACTTCGGAGAAGGACTAACGAAGGAAATGCTCACTTCAGCGCAGAATACCGTAAACATTCTGCTCAGAGCCATGTCTTAGCCGTTTCTTGAACTCACCGCAATTGTCTACATTCACGTCATTTTGCTTGGACTTCCAATAAACTCCCCTTCAGTCATGCACCGCTTCGCATAATCGAGAAGGTCCTGGCAACTCATAGGGGAGGGGTTATCTGTTTTTGATGGCAACTCTTGAAAGAAACCATTCGGATTTCAGCTAACTTGTGGTTTTTGTGCTGCCCTTACTCTCTTGAGTTCAATTGTGTGAACTACAAAAAGAGATGAACCGATGATAGAGAAAACGCTCAATAATGTTGCGAAACATCAGCAAATAGCCCCTACATAATTGCCAGCAGCATGTCCAATACTTGACACTACTCCTAACATCGCGTCAATGCATCAGGCATAGAAACTGATTATGCAAAGAGTATGAGGAAACAAGCAAATGACAATGCTACATACAATCTGGCAACCCCATGAAAAACGTTGAGTTGATTTGGAAATCTCAAGTAGCCGATTTTGTCAGCAAACGAAGGCAACCATCTGCCATAAATGCCAAAAACCAGATCTTCAGACAAGTTCAATCTATTAAGCATATCTTCTTGGGGATACTGCTAACTTATTTGTCATCGCATAGTGGATAGCTGTTCGCGATTGCCTTCAGCAATTTAGAGTAGCATTCCTCAAAACAAAGCAACAAACGTTTTTCTTCAGCAGTCAATCTGAATCTCAAAGAAATATCTTGCATACGTCTCTTTTGTTCATCATATTTTTGTGATTGATGTACAAGTTTATTTCTAACTCGGACTATTTTCCGTATCTTCTCAGGAGTCAATTCATCCAACAACTTCTGTTTAGACAGCATATCAAGCTTACATCCTAGAGAACAACGATCGTCATCTGTGATGAAATTTCGCAGAATTTGATTGATTTGAAACTCAAAATATGCACTCGCAAGAATAAAGCCTTTGAAGAAATCACCGTTCTCGTAAGTATCTCGTATATCTTTTACAGGATTGATGAGTATTCGCATTGTTTATTTCGCGTTCTCCAGTTCTTTCTACGAAGATTCTAATTCGCGAAAACTTTCTGACCGACTAGCTGTATGTTCAATTTTTGTCTTTATCTTGTGTTCCCATTCTTCAGTAGTCATAATACCTTTCTCTTCTAAGACTTCTACAAGTGCAGAGAGCATGTGATCTAAGATGTCAATTTCCTGAGCCAATTCTCTGTTTTTGTCGTTCTTACTTTTTCTGCTCATTTTTCTTCCTTCTTTGCTAAGTATCCTTTCTCGCTCAGAAAACTTATCACCATAGTGCGAATAACCTCAGAATCACTCTCTCCTAAAGTACTTTTCAGATTATGAACAATCGTGTAAATACCGTCAGGAAGACTGACTAAGACTTTCTTCATTGGACAGTCACCTCAACGATTTGCTGAACTTGCTTTTCTTTCTTCAATGCTTCGTTCTTAGTAGCTTCTTTTACTAGCGAATGCCAATCATAGTCTTTGTATATTCCAGAAGCTTGTGCAGGTGTTTTCTTCAATGTCTGATGCTTTCGTACTTAGTTATAGTGAACAACCCATCCCTCTAGAAGAGTTCTAACTGTTTCTTCACCTTTTAAGCCTCTAGTGGGCTTCAAACGATCTTTCAGAGTACCGTGAAGTCTTTCCACCATGTTGTTGTTTGAACGGTCTCGGATGTTCGGGATTCTAACATGCTCTGTTCTTGGAGCTTTCATCGTGTAGAACTCTTTTGGTGTTGCGTCTTGATGTGCCTCAAGCTATACTACCGATGAAAGAGAGCATGATTTTGGCTAGTGCTTCTGCTTCAGTCTATTCGCCTTTCCGTATTAACTCTCGACACCTAGGGTTTTGGTGAGTCTTTCTAGGTCTTGGTTTGTCATCCATTCCGTGTCTAGGTACTTCATGATCTCTTTGTCTTTCAGTCCTATTCTGCGTGCTTCCTTAACAGTATGACGATAAGCCTCGATTTCTGTAGGTCTATCAACGTAACTGTACCTATCATCAAACAGCTCTTTTCCTTCCATAAACTGTCTAACGTGAACCAGCTCGTGGATCACATCCAAGTAAATGTCAACCTTGTCCCCTTCGTTCAGGTAGCGAGAGCTAATCATAAGATGCCCGTTGCTGCTGTTAACCCACATGTATCCTCCTGCCCAAGTGAGCTCAACCTTCAGGTTGCGAAGAACTTCTTCCGTTCTGTCACCGAAAATCTTTCTCACTGCTTCGTTCTTGTCAAAGTCCTTGAACAACTCGGTAAACGAATGCACTGAACCTGTAGCAAACAATATTCTGTCTAAGCGCAGAAAACCAGCAAACCTAAGCGCCCTAAGCATCACCAATTCGCGCCAGTCTGTAATGGCAAACCCCTTCTAACCAGGATCTTAAATTGTTAGATTCCTTTGGCTATTTCTTTTTGGGCTTGGTTCTCGGCTTTTTCTCTTCTTGCAGAAAAGGACAATCCACATTCATTGCTTTCGCCAATCGTGCCATTTCCTTGTCGCTCATCCACTCGGTTTTCAGATATCTGCAGATTCTTTCGTCACTCAACCCAATTCTCTTGGCCTCTTCAACCGCAAAACGATACGCCTCAAGCTCAGTCGGCCTCTCCACGTAACTGAATCTGTCGTCAAAAAGCTCTTTTCCTTCAAGGATCTTCTGCCTGACATGAACCAGCTCATGAATGATGTCCAGATAGATGTCAACAATGTCCCCATCCCTCAAATAGAGAGCACTGACCAATAGGTGACCATCTTCGTTGCTGACGCCCATGTAGCCCCTCATTCCTGCAAACTCAACCCTCAAACTCATGAGCACTTCTTCGGTTTTCTCGCCAAAGATCCGTCGGACAGCTTCAACCTTCTCGAAGCCCTTGAAAAAATCACTAAAAGGGTGAGTCGTTATCTTGACATTGCGGTTGATCTTAACGTTCAGTCGTGAATCCATTAATGCTCTTTCCTCTTGTCATCCATACTCCAGAACTGTGAAAACTAGTAAAGCTTATGCTCTCGTATAAAGCTGAGTGTGTCCACATGCTACATCTAGAACGCATGACTCTGCAAGACATACCATTCGCAATCCGGCTAACAGACAAGATGAACTGGAAACTGACAAAAGAAGACTTTGAATTCATGATGGAGCTGGAACCAGAAGGCTGCTTCGTACTATCCGATAATACGGAAAAGATCGGTCTAGCAACAAACGTGAGTTATGGCAAAATCGCTTGGTTCGGCAACCTCATCGTGGACGAAAGCTACAGAGGGAAAGGAGCAGGATCGATTCTTGTTGAGCACTCCATCAAATACCTAAGAAGCAGGAAAGTGAGAACCATTGGCTTGTATGCCTACGCCGAAAGGATACCATTCTATACAAGACTTGGGTTTATGCATGATTCGGATTTTCTGGTTTTGACGGGGAAAGGCTTTTCTTCGCCGCCGAAAGCTAATCTGAGACCTGCCAAGGAACCCGACATGATGAAAGTAATCGATCACGACGGCGCTTGCTTCGGCGCTTCACGAAGAAAAATGCTCGAACCCATCATACGCGACCAAGACAACCTATGCTACATATGCACTGAGGACGGAAAAATGTCGGGTTGCGCAGTCGCCAAAGTGTACAGAGGAATGGCTGAACTGGGACCGTTGGCTTGCCCGAAGGGTCGTTGTGATGTGGCTATCGACCTTCTGAACGCCACTCTGAACAGATTGAAAGATAGAGAAGTCTCAATGTTCGTGCCAGAAAAAGAATCAGCGATTCTTAAGATGCTGACCGAAAACGGTTTCAGCGAGCGCTTCCAAGTGGCAAGAATGTTCCACGGACCGCCTGTCACAAGCGACTGCATCTACATGGCGGAATCACTTGAAAGAGGATGATAAACATGTCACGTCCTGACTTGGCGAGAGTAATCGTTGAGGATTTCCTCAAAAACTCTTGGCTGTGCGTAGACACTCTGGTTAAAGAGCTAGACACGTTCAGGGAAGAAAGGGAGCGGAAGGTTTCCTTCTTCTATTTCAAGAACGGCCAACGAAACGAAGTAGTGTTTGACAGCAAACACTTCTTTCTTAGAGCCTCAGTCGAATATTCAAACCCGCAGCTAACCGTGGAAGAGGTGCAAGGCATAATAGCCGCTCGACTGCTCGAAGTGTGCGGAAACTACTTCCACCAGAACGGCCTGCACGAGCCTGCAACAAGGGATGTTGACGAAATATGCGCCATCGTGAAGAAACCTCCGCATGGACTAGTCGTTTCCTTCTTGCTCAACACGGATGACATTGAGCCAGACAGATACTCAATGAACCCGCTTAAAGAATCCATTACAACCAGTGGACAGAGCTCATTCCCTTGCGCCACTGTCAAAACAGAGAAACTGCAGATAGACGAGAAATTCGTCCAAAAGTATGAAGGCTCACTCTTCTGCAAAACAGAAGTCGAGCGCATAGCACGCCACCTCAAGACAAGCAGCAACAGTTACATGAACATGGTGGACGCAGTCAAGTACGAGCACTTGACAAATCTTTCAGAATCGTTCGGCATCGATCTTTCTATTCCTTCGATGCGAATGCCCTTGACGATTCTGGAGAAAGAAACCACCGAAGGCTTGCTGCACCACATCATACGTGAAACTCACAAAGATTACGAATCAATCCAACGAGTTTACAGCTGCATGGGTAGAAGCATGAAAAATTTAACCACACTCCTCACTGTCCCACATTCGTCGAAGGGTTATGCTTCGAAACGCGCAGCCAGAGGAAGAATATACTTCGACGGAACAAGACTGAAGAGCGCCAAAGTGGACTACAAGACGACACAACTTTACCCGAATGCGATCGACCCGAA
>Ga0315279_10003376_pt1 | contig 22347 bp, 24 predicted proteins | sample YL17G06_20_MG_FD_203694 | JGI IMG/M metagenome (GOLD analysis project Ga0315279, IMG submission 203694) | Sediment microbial communities from Yellowstone Lake, YNP, Wyoming, USA - YL17G06_20 | ecosystem: Environmental > Aquatic > Freshwater > Lake > Sediment | place: USA: Wyoming | collected... | reverse complement strand
CTTGTTTACTCAATAGATCAGTAATGGGGAATCGCATATGATACACTCTCCTCTCTTTGTTGTTTTTGTGAATAGTATATCATATATGTCAAGCTTCCTTTTCACCTAATTCCCTATATGAGCCAAGCTTTTACATCATTTCTGTTTACAATATCCATCATTTCACTTAACACTACTCATCTGGAGTGTGACGCTAACTTCATTCGGCAGAATCAGATGACGGGCAGAAACATTCATAATTTCTACGCTAACTGGCTCTTTGTCTTCACCATAACTAACAATAACTCCTCCTGGTTCCTCAATTGCATCTACAGGAGGATCATCACGAAGAACTAACATAAGAATATCTGCTTCAGGATCATACTTTATCTTCATTCTGCTCCTTAGCTTCTAATAAAATATCATTGTAGGTATTTGAATCAATACGTAAACCAGCCTCTCTCATCATATCCAACAAATATCTCACACTATCAACTAAACCTTTATATTTGGCAAGTATAAGTACGGCTCCGGTATACATTAATCTTGTTTTTGTCAATATTGACTCAGCAACATTACGCAGTTTACTATCATCAGTTAAAAGAAAATCTGCATTTATCTCTTGAGATAAAATAATTGCTTCCACATCCGTTAAAGATAAACGTCTGTGTTTATGAACTAATAGATTTGCAAATTCTTGGTTTTGAATTTGCATTACCTTTATCCAATTAGAAACTTTTAACTCATAAGCACCCGCTTTTCCACTACCAATTACGGCTATTTCATTATACACAGATTATGGTATAATGATCTCTCCAAATATTGATTGAAGAAGATTAAACTTACCAATCTTGGCAAATAGAATTAATATTGTACTGTCTGCAACTACGATCATTCGGATATTTTGAATGCTTTCTTTAAGGTTTCCAGATCACGTTTTAGAGCGCCAGGCTTATAATCGAGAACTGGAATTTGATATTTATCCATTAATTCAAGTAAATCTTGCAATGGTATATTCAGAGTTTCAGCACCTTTTGATAAGGTAATCTTTCTATTCCTCAGATCACTTAAAACGCCATCTAATTTCTCATGATCAAACCCATTTTCTATATCATTATCAGTTAAATCTAAAGTTACGTGTTTATTTCTTTGCATTATTTATCTCCTGATCTAAACCATTTTAGTTAAGGATTACTCACTCTTTCTTCAACAAATCCATAACATAAACACCTATGTCATCATCTGCGCTTCTGTGCCCAGAAAAGACTATGCTATGACCATCGGGCATAAACATAGGCTCTGAGTCCATGAATGTGTTATTCGTCAGGCGTGTCTGATTTTTTCCATCAGCGATCATTATGTATATTTCGCTATTTCCGTCCCTGTTTGATTCAAAAGCAATAAATTTTCCGTTTGGTGAAAATGAAGGATTAGAGTTCATAAAACCATTATCAGTAAGCTGTGTCACAACTCCAGTTTTCAAATCCACAACACAAATATCACTTTTGACACCCTGAACAGAAAACGAAAATGATGCGTATGCGATCTTTTTGCCATCAGGAGAAAAAGCAGGACTACTATTATTACTATCTCCAAATGTCAACTGTTTTAGATTATTGCCATCAGCCTCCATAATGAAAATCTGACTATTGGATTCTTTACTGCTATCGAAAGCTATAAATTTGCCATCCGATGAAAAAACGGGATTCCCATCAGTAACAAAGTTCTCTGTCATTCTAACCTGATTCCGACCATCCATATCCATTGTGAAAATCTCATCATTGCTCTGACCGTACCTTATAAACGAAACGTAGATGATCTTTTGACCATCAGAGGATACAAAAGGGCTATAATCGTTTGTGTCGTTATAAGTCAAACGTTTCTGATTTGAGCCATCATAGTCCATTGTACAAATCTCGTAATTTTCATTTGCATAGAGCGCATAAGCGATCTTTCCGCCACCTACTGCTGGATTCTGAATTTTCGTATTTTCTGGAGTCAAGCGTTTCACAGACGGATAATAGTTTAGTGGAAGCTTAATAGAGCTTTTCTTACTGCAAGCAAATACTGAGAACAAAGCGAATAAACAGACAATTATTGTAATTATTAGATTTATTTTTTTCATGGCTGGCTTTCTTGATGATATTAAGGTTGAGATGATTTTTTTATTTTGAACCACCAGCAAGCTCTTTGGCGCCAATTGCACATCTAAAGCCTGCAACATAAGACACTGACTGAGGTGTTCCTCTATCACGGGATGCACAACGAGCGCCAATGGGACCAAGGCTGTCATAATGATACCATGAACCACCCCGCAGAACGTGGAGTTTCTTTCCGAACTCGGTTGCTTTGTATTTTGATCCGGGATAGGCATCATACCAGCTATCAGTCCATTCCCATACATTTCCTGCCATATCGTATACACCGTACGGGCTAACACCATTGGGGTAACTGCCTACAGGTTTAGAGCCAGAACCTTCCCACGTTTCAACATTACACTTTCTCAAATCGAAGGTGTTTCCCCATGGCCATATACGTGCATCAGTTCCTCTTGCAGATTTCTCCCATTCAATCTCATTTGGAAGTCGTTTGCCATTCCATTTAGCATAGGCGTCGGCATCCTCCCAACTTACGTATACAACCGGATGATTGCCCATTCCTTTAGGATAATCGTCATTCTCCCAGTGTCTTGGGATTGCACGACCAGTAGCCTGAATGAATACTTTATATTGTTCGTTAGTTGTCTCACACCTGTCAATATATAGTTCATCAATGTACGCTTCATGCTGTGGTCTTTCAGCCGCAAACCACTGCACATCAGGTCCCAACTCTCCTCCGCCCATATCACGAACGACTTTTTTGATCTCTTCGTCACTGCTTCCCATAATAAAAGAACCTGATGGAATTTTTATCATGTCTAATAATGAAAGCTTACTTAGATTGATATCAAGACTCTGTTTTCCTTTAATTAATAACTGCTGATATATGGGAGAGTATCCGAGTTTGCTCAGGGAAAACCTGTGTTCACCCTTAGCTATTTGACCCTTGTAGGGAGTTTTTCCAATCTCTTTTCCATCCAGAAGAACTGTTGATCCGATTGGATTAGAAGTTACGTTAAGAGTTGAGTTTTTACTGCAACTGGTAAAACTGACGATCAAGAAAGTAAACAAAATAACTTTTACAGTTTTTAACATATATCAGAAACCCCGAATAGTTTTGAGTTTTTATACACTATCTGGTAAGGATAATTATATCTAACCTTCTGTTTTGCTTGCGTCCGGATTCGTCATCATTTGATGCTAACGGTCGCAGGCTTCCAAATCCTACTGCGGACAATCTATCCAATGGAACACCTTCAACGTTTGCTAGATAATTAAGAACAGAGCTGGCACGATCACTGGACAGCTTAATATTTGATTTCTCATTACTACCTTTGTCTGTGTGACCTTCTACTATGATTCTGTAATCTGGATATTTTTTTAGAAGATTGGCAATAGATTTCAATTTTGGTTGCACATCAGCTTTTACGTCACCGGTCTTAGTAAATATATCAATACTAATACTGATAGTTACCCCTTTTTCCGTTTCTCTGACTGATAGATTGGGTATACTCTTTGCCCCATTGAGTATTTTCTTTTCGGCTTCACTTGTCTTTTTCTTTTGTTCAGCTTTCAGTTCAGCCTTTGCAATAGCGAGGTTGGCATTGAAAACACTTTCCTGTGCATTGGAGATTGCCTTTTCGTAATCTTTTGCTTCTATCGCCTGCTTTGCCTTTTCAAAAGATGCTTGAGATTGACTGAATAGGTCATTTGCCAGTTCAGCCGATCCTGCATTGGAAGCCTGAATTATGGCTTGCTCAGCTTTTGCCACTGCGTCCAGAGCATTTGCTTTAATCTCATCAATTTCTTCGGTAGTTTTTTCTTCTTTCTTTTTGGTCAGGACTACAGCACTGGCGCTAGAAGCAGAAACTCTCGTTTGTTCTGCGAGAGACCTTGCCTGATCATAGTCAATAGAATTAAACGCAGTTCCGGCATCTTTCATGGACTTATCAGCCTTATCATATAACTCCTTGGCATATTGATCTGCCATTAAAGCTTTGGCTTCTTCCATAGCAACTTCAGCCTTTGCAATTGCAGATATAGCTCTGTCTTTTTTGATTATAGTTTCGGCATTTTCTGCATCCGACTTTGCCTTTGCCTGAATTTGTGCATTTGTAGCATATTTAGCCGAATTCTCAGCGGTAATAGAGGCTTTTTCAAAATCCTCATCAGCAAGTGCTGATTTTGCCTCTTTAAGTGAAGCGTCAGCGTCATTGTAAGCTTGCTCTGCATACTTTGGAGCATTCATCAAAGAAGCCATTTTTATCTCCATTTCTGCTTTTGATATTGCCAATTCGACTTCAGCAATATGGGTCTTTTTTTCAGCAGTTTCGCTGGATACTTCCGAGTTTGTTTGAGCATCAAAAGCCACTTTTTCAGCCATTGCCTGACGAGCTTTTGCAATGGCGACTTCGTTCGACTTTGCTTCCCAATATGTATCCATTTTGTTTTCTTTAGCTTTTGCTATTCTATATCTGGCGATTGTTTCTTTAGCTATTGCAGTAGCTATCTTTGCCTCAATGTCAGCGAAAAATGCGAGATCAATAGCATCATCTCCACGTTTCTGCATCAGCAAATCCTGTGCCTGTTGTATCAGGCTTTCAGCTTCCATAAGCTCTTTTGGAGCGTAATCCTGAGCCATCGCATCCTTTGCATTCGCAATGGATTGACGGGTTTCGGTGATAGTATTTCCTGCGGTTTCCAGATCCACCGGTGAAGGATTAATAGCACAACCTTCAAGAATTAAAAGGACAGGAAATAAAACAATTACTATACTTAATAAATATATAATCAGTCTCAATCCTGCCTCCATTCGCTTTTTAATAAAAAAGGAAGTCCAAAACCATTTATTTATAGTTACTATCAAATGTTTTAGACTTCCATAAGATTAAAAAACAATTATACATAAACCTGTTACTCGTTTTTATCCTGATTCAATAACTGGTTTAACTCATTTTCAACAGTCTGGCGTTCCAATCTGATCTTGTTGGCGCCTTCTTCAATGGTCTTTAATTCAGCCTCTAATTGATTTGCTTCATTTTCCGCTTTTACTTGTTTGGTGATAGCTTCAGACAAACGAGCTTTTGCATAGGATCTTTTTGCAAGTATTTCCTTTTGTTTACTTTTAGGTGCAGATTTAGCTCCTTCGAGCAGACTCTTAGATTCTTCAAATTCGGTGCTTGCAAGCTGATCTGCCCCAGCTTTTTGAGCAATATCAATCTCAGAGTTTGCTTTATTGAATAAAACATCAAAAGACTGATTATTAACACCACATCCTGCCAAACAGAATATAATTGCTATCAATAAAAGGAAATTAATTTTCATAAAACATCCTTATCAAATGCCAGAGCTAATATCTTGACTTTTTACACACTCAAGTTGATCGCCTTTCCCATTTCTTCCCAGAATTTCCCATCAAGCCTTGCTTCTAGTTGAAAAGCTGGAATACGTTTTGACATTTCGACAGCATTATTGAATAGCTTTAGCCGTTGTTCCGTTGCCAAATCTTCTCTACTTGATAGACTCCAATACCTTCTCATTATTTCGGCAGATGATTCAAACGTAAGTACAGCCGCTTGGCTCTTCTTTATGAGAGTAACTCTATCAACCTTAGCTATATTATAAGGCATTTTCCAAATCTGTCAATAGATAGCTTTGACAAAAGTAAAAAACTTACCCTAGCAAAAGTTTTAACCCCATTTAGGTAATCGTTAAAAAATAGGGTTTACCGTAGGGGCGAAGCATTTTTATGTTAATATAATTAGCTATAAATCTTGATCTAGCTAAAAATGCTTCGCCCCTACACCATGTCACAATGGCATTTTTTAACGATTACATTTAGACAAAATATCTTCCACAATTGTTATTTTGAAGCATTTGTCCCACTCATAAGCTCTTTCCATAGTGGAATTCCATCCTGATTTTCGTCAAATTCTAACTGACGCACCTTCAGTTCAGCAGATTTGAACTGCTCTTTATTTGGATAAGTATCCCTGTAGGTCTTATAGTATTCATAAGCCTTGTCATACTGTCTTAGTGACTCATAGCATATAGCGATGTCATATATGGCTTCTGGACGTCTATAATGAGTTGGGTTACGACTAATATATTCATCAAACCCATCAATAGCTTCTGCATATTGGTGTTCAGTCATATATATTTCTGCAATTCCGAATCTTGCCTCAGCGGCAGATGATAACTGTAATGGCAATCGAGCCAGGAGTATCCTATAAGCTTTTAGAGCTTCTGGATAGTTCTTGAGTGACCTCCATTTTAGAGCAATTATCACAAAAGACTGAGCAACCTGATCTTCTTTCATACCATATATATCATATCCAGTAATTCTCTTGCCAAGTTCCCCTTCAGGGACCTTCCTTTTCTGAGAATTTCTAATGAACAATACTTGATCGGCTATTTCAGTACGAGTTTTATTGACATTACGGCGTAAATCCTCAATCTCAGCAACTCGGAATTTGAGGTCTGGATAGCTTTGAACATTGACTTTGCCAAATTCTTTAAATGCAGTATCATAATCGTATAGCTTATTGAGATAAATGTAGCCAATTTCGACCTGAGCTTGAGCAGATTTTGAAGATTTTGAGAACTCCGTTATGAGTTGTTGATAGGTTTCTATCGCTTTTTTATAATCATTCAGCTTATTATTGTAAACTGAAGCCAGTTCCAACAGAGAATCAGCCGCCATATCGGTTCCGGGGTTATTGTCATGTATGATCATCAGACGTTCGACGTCTTTTCTTCCTTCGTTTATCTGAGAAATTCTGTTCCTTGCTTCAGCAGCCAGATAAGTCGTTTTTTCTGTATCTACAACCATCTGGAAATTGGTTAGTGCCTCATCCCATTTGAATTGATATTTGTAGCACTCACCCATGTAGAATCTAGCTCTAGTGGAATATTTAGTATTCATCTTGGCGACTGATTCAAAAGTTTTAAGTGCTTGAACGTAATTTCCACTTTCGTAATCTCTTATACCAGCCTCAAAATTGAGTCCCTTTGTGGTACAACCCATCATGGTTACAACAAAGACAAGCGATACCACACAATAAAGTACGAGAAATTTTAGCTTCATGACAGGACCTCCTTCGTAGTCCATAACTCTTGTTTAAATACACAAAACCAATAAGTAGCGACTCTTCACCACTACAATGAGCCAATTTTGAGCTTACTTTGCAAGCTCAAAATTTATTATTATTTCACCACGTTGATCTTTTTGTTGAACGTTTTTTGGAAGTTCCTCAAAACGTATTTGCTTTACGTAACTCATCGCTATTCGGTCAAGCGTATTATTGCCTGACTTTTTAACGATCTTAACTTTAGTAACATTACCAGCAGGACCCACTGTAATTTCTAGTGTAGCAGATCCTCCTTCGGTGCCTTTCACCTCCTCCGATAACCTGGGCCAGAATATAACCTTGCGCCCAGCGACTTCTCCTCTTATATCACCAATAAACCCGGGTCTAGTAGCTCCCGGTGAATCTGAAGTTCCAACGGGGAATGACGAGTTTTTTGGATTATACTTGGATTCATTGCCTACAGTTTTCCCTCCCTTGCCTTTTCCACCTTCAAAAGTAGGTACAACACCAGTAAACTCAGCCTTTCTTGGTCCCTTAACTGCTGAACCTACTGAGTTATCTATTGTTGGAACTGTTTCCTGTGTTCTTTTGATCCCTTTTTCGGGACCGGGTGATCTCAGTATCAGGTCCCGTCCCGCTCCTTTGTCTGTTACATTGGCAAAGGTTTTTGGCAGTTTGGGCATTGAAGCCATAGCTTGAGAGCCAGACTCAACATCCGTCGTGTTTCTGATCTTCAGTTTTGGTGGAGCTACCGGCTCATTTGGTTCTTTTTTCTTATTCTCTTGAGCGACTTTATTTTCTTGTTTTGCCTTTTTCTTTGGTGGAACTATCTTTATCAAGGGCGGGTCAGGTTCTTTTTTTATTTCCTCTATAGTTACGGTTACTCCTGCATCCTCTGGAACAGCGTTTATTGGTCCAGAGTAAATGAGCATTATAACGATCAATACTACAATCAAATGCTCTGCCACCGAGAGAAGGAAGAACGCACCTAACTCTCTCTTTGAAAGATACCACATCACCCCCATTGCGGCGATCATGATAAGAACAGCATATCCGATTCCGACAGCAAATCCACCTAAGTGAAGAGCGCCTGCAAGACAGGCAACTATTATAGCAATCGCACCATAAAAAGCAAGTTTTGATGCCCATTCACGAAAGAAGATATGTCCAATTCCACCTATTATACATACAATACCGGCGCTTATCAAGAGCAGTCCAAAAACGACTGTTCCTATATTGATCGCTGGCTCACTACTGGTAATAGATACTATACCTAGTGTTATACTGCTCAATCCAATAAGGCTTATTAATAAACCAGCTATTAATGTAGTAATAAAAGGTTTTTCAGTCACTTTTAATCATCCTCATTTTTTTCTGCTTCGTGTTCAACCAGCCAGTCTTTGCCTTTTGTAAGGAATTTGACAATTGATATAGAATGTCGGCTCATCTCGTTTAATATACTATCAACCTTTGATATAAAATAAGTGTGTGCTATCATAGACGGTATAGCAACGGCTAATCCAGCCACAGTAGTAAGCAGAGCAACAGATACACCGCTAGCTATTCTCATTGTTGTCTCTGGTCTGCTACCGGTCTTAAACACCGCAGTAAAAGACATAAGCAAACCAAGAACAGTTCCCAAAAGACCTATGAGAACGGCAACCTCTCCAATAAACGCAAGAGTTCGAAGATACTTTTCAAGTTGTTTTCTCTCTGGCTTTGCTGCAAATTCAATAATAGTCTCCAATTCCCTTTGATCTAGGTCACGATTGATTATCCCTGTCTTTAATATGTTTGTTAGTGGTCCCGGTCTTGATTCACATAAAGATAAAGCCATGTCTGGTTTGTCTTTTTCTAAAACTTTGTATATTCGAGAGATGAAACGAGATGGTATAAGCTTCTCTTTTCGCAGATTATAAAGCCTTTCAAAGATAATTGCGTGGGCAAAAATAGAACAAAAAAGTAAAGGGATCATCAAGAATCCCCCTTGACCCAGTTGTTTTATACCGTTTATAATGATTTCTAGCAAATTCAAAACCCTCTTAGAATTTTACTGTCAAGCCAAAATCTACCGTATTTTTCGGTAAGCTGTATTTATTCCATTCCTGATAATCGTCTTTTCCAGTATAAAACTTAAATTCTAGCGATGCTTTAGCATTTTTGCCAAAAGACTTTGATATTTTAGGCATCCACAAGAAATAACCGGGCAGTGTCGCATCTTTTTCGTTTATATATCTTAACCCATAGAATTCTGCCGATAACGATAGCTCAAAATCATAAGACGCAAAATATGTTATATTCAATACACCCTTATCTTTGGGTCTATATAAAATATTTTCGTCAGGGAACTCGTGAACATATTCAAAATTCTGCTTCAACCGTTCATCTAACAGCAATAATTCCCAACCAGAGCTAATGCCAAATATATGTGTATTATCAAGCGATTCCGGGAGCCACGATATTATATCTTTTCTATCTGTATTCTTGGATTCCTTAAATATCGCAAGGTTGCTGATCTCTTTATCGAAAACCCCAACTTTTGCATTAAACTTCTTCATCAGATTATACTTTAAAGAAGCTTGGGTATTCCAACCCCTTTCTGTACCTAACCCCGGATTGAACCTCACGTAGTCTTTGTTAAGATAGATATTTTCAAGACTTTGCTTTAGTATATACCTTTCCAGTCCAAATTGCAATACTATTGCGGAACCAATTTGAGAAGTCAGGAGTGCATAAGGATTTGGATATATGGACGTTTTCCAGCCGTCTTTAAGCGAACTTTTATGAGTATCAATTGCTAACTCGATACCTGCCCCTAAAATAAATGGCCATAGACGGATACGATTATCACGAATATATAGCTTTAATATAGTTTCTTTATATTTCTCGTCACTCCCATTGCCTGTGAAATGCTCGATCTTCAAACCAGTATCTATTGGAACTGACGGCGATAAAAATGTTCTGATTGCAAGATCAGTCCTCAGATCCAGCGTATCATCAGAATCGGATGATAGAGGACCTTTCATATTCAATCTAGCAATATCAGCATTTACAGAAGACTCGATACCATTCAAAAATTCCTGATCCCAATCAAATGACAAATTAAATACCGATCTATCGTTAGGATACTTTTCTCCTTTTAGATCAAGATAATTTAAGCCTTTAGCTTTATAATTTAAACCTGTTCTTACGTTTGAATTATCTGCTTGATAGGCATAAAGACCATTGAACCTATCAATTGTCATACCGTCCTGTTTTTTTGAAGAGTCGGTTACAAGTTTCGCTGTACGATCGCTTAACAATGATGCCCTTCCAAAATCCAATAGTATTTGCGATTTTCCAAACCCTTTTACTAGAAGCATTTGATACGTCAGAGCAGGAGGTAATCCCGGATATGCAGACAAAGCAAGAAAGAAATCTTCTCCGGGCTTAACTGCCTTTCCTTGAATCTTTTCAGGAAGTGAAGTGGACGGTAAATACCATAAACGCTCTTTTGGGTTTAATATAATGTAAATATCAGAATCAGGTTCTGCTAGACCATTGAAATTTTCTTTTAGGATAGTCAGTTGTGTTGCATCTATTATCTCGATCTTGACCGGTGGAAGGTCAATTGCTTTATCCTCTCCCTTTTCTGCTTCCTGCGCATAAGAAGTAAATCCTATGGAAAATAAACATATAATAAACAACATACAAGATACGATCTCATAAGTATTACGCAAAGCTTTACGTTTTGAATCCTGAAACTTGAGTGTTAAATCCTGCATTTTTAATCTCAAATCCTAAAATTTATGTCTTGATAATACGGTGATTTATATCCTTTGAACAATGTGGAAAACTACTTGCCAGAGGTATTACTCGGTTTCCACTCCACGATCCCGTCCCTTTGCATCCTTTTCAGTCCTGCTGCCTGTGGATCACGGGTAATTGCTATCATATCATCGACTACGTCCTCGGGTGTTCTATTGGCGGTGTCGATCTTGATGGTGTCCAGTTCCATAGCCCGATGCAAAAGAAGGAAGTCGGGACTTGTGTTATTATCCCGCTGCCTGGACCTGTGCCTCAGAGTGGCAGCGTCGCATACGAGTGTAAATGATAATAGCTCATACTCCACTCCCTCGATCATCTTTAGAATGCGCTCGGTGATAACCAGATCACAGAGGACGATCGAGGAGAAAATGACGTATTCGAACTTCGACTGGAGATAGGTCTGTAACACGAACGCCATGTTGATGTCGCTGATACGCAGTCTGGGATCATTCAGAGACCAAGGATTTACCCTCCAGACATCGTCGCCGTCAAGCCACGCTGAGTTATACAAACGGCAGAACAGTATCTCAGCACACGTGGTCTTGCCAGTCCACGCTTCGCCGCCTATCAGGATCAGCTTGGAAGATGAGTGGGATTCCATGTTGTTATATGAATTCACTTTGTCCTTCTCCTCTCTTCACTCATTTGTCAGGCTCCTCCATTCTTTCGAATCGACTTAGTTCAATACAAAAATTCTTTCTATTTGCTGGCCAACCAAATTAATTCTTTGGTTTATCATTAGTTTCATTCTGTGTTTCCAATTTGTTTCAATCTTTTGCGAGCAAATTCGATAGCATCATTCCAATCAGGCTTTTTTTGTTTATAGTATTTTCCACCCGGTTCTGCATAGTCTTTAATGATCTTACGATACCACGTAACTGCATCTTTTTGCCTTCCTATCTTTTCGTAGCTATCTCCTGCTCTCGATAAGGCATAAACATCCAGATCGGGATCAGAATATACGAGAGGAACTCTCAGATATGCTTCTGCGGCTTTCTCGTATTCTCCAACCTCATACAGGCTTTCAGCCTTATATAATTGCGCCCTTACACTAATATCTTTCTTATAATTTTTCGGATTATTCAATATCCCATCATATATATTTATAGCTTCTCTATATTTGCGCAGTTGATGTAAAGCCTGTCCTCTTGAAAGTAGAGATTCTTGGGCGTATTCGTTATCCGGGTATTTGTTGAGCAGACCTTCATAAGATTCCAGAGCTTTTTGCCAGTTAGATTGTTCCTCGTAAACCTTGCCCATTGAATACAAAGCTCTTGGAGCCTCTATAGATTGTGAGTAATCTCTGATGACTCTCTCATAAGCAGAGACTGCGTTCTGAAGGTTACGCCCTGAGTTGTTTTTTGCAAACCAGCATTGACCTATCTCGAAGGCAGATTGAGAGGCTGAAGTACTTTGAGGATACCTTGCTATAACTTTTTCAAAAGATGCAATAGCCTGAGCGTAAGACCCCAAAAGCTTATAACTTATGCCGATATTATATTGGGCTAAAGGAGCGGATTGGCTATTTGGATAGTTATCTATAGCCGACTGATATTCGGTTATTGCCTGAGCGTAATTTTTCTTGTCGGAGTTATAATTACCTAATTCCAATTGCACATCCGGGCATAGGTCACTGTTAGGATAGGTTCTCAGGAGCGTCCTGTATGCCGATATTGCTTCTGCACCCTTACCTTGTTGTTCGTAGGCTTGTGCTATGGAGTATAGTGCATCATCTGCAAGCTCATCGGCAGGATACTTGTCCACCAATTCATGATAGGCACCAATCGCCTGTGTATACGTCTCCATATTATAATAACTATCAGCAATTTTGAACTGAGCCCTTGCGCGAAGAATACTTGTCGGATACTCTTTAGGAACTCTGGCATAAAACGTAATCGCTTCCTTATAGCTCTTCAATCCAAAGTAGGATTCACCTATGAGAAACAAAACCTGATCTGACAAATCAGAGCCTTTATTCTGATCAAGCATTTCCTTTGCTGATTTGATTGTAGATTGATAGTCCTGCATCCGATAGAAACACCATGCAATCCTATATTTTGCATCATCAACTAGATCACTCTTTGGATAGTTAGATACAACAAGCCTGAGAGTTTCAATAGCTGACTGATATCTCTTCACATTGATCAAAGCAAAGCCAATGTAGTATTGGGCTTTGTCGAGTAAATTGCTATTCTTGTAATCCGCTATCAATTTCTGCCAAGCCTTTATGGATTCATTATAAGTGGACTGTCTTGACGATTCATCTTGTATGGTGTTAGCGTAATTGAAGTAAACCAGACCTATTTTATACTGAGATTGATCGTTCCATTCACCATTTGGGTAACTATCAAGTAACTTTTGATATTCTTTTTTTGCTTCATCAAAGCGGTTCAGTGAAAATAATGACTCAGCAACGTAAAACTGAGATTTGTATGCAAACTCACTTTGCTGAAAATCTTTGATCAACTCTTGTGCAGTGGTGATTGCCTCAGCATACTTACCAAGCTCATATAAAGATACAACTTTCCAGTAACGAATTGCATCGGGTTGGACGCCGGGTCCTTCTTCTCCCTGTGATTCAGACAAAAACTTATCTATCGCAGTCAATGCTTCATTGTGCTTCCCCATTCCAAAGTACGTATTAACTATTTGCGATAATGCTTGAGTCTTAAACTCTGAGTCCGGATATCTGCTTACCAGAAGCCCAAAAGCATCAACAGCTTCCTGTGGTTTCTTCAATTGCAGAAGCGTTAACCCTTTCCAATACGTTGCATCATCACCATATTCCGATGCAGTATCAACTTTAGAGAACTCCAGTAAAGTTGAGTTGTAATCTTCCTGTCGGAATCGGCATTGTCCCATATAAAATCTTGAGGGATTAACCCATTGTGTATCTTTGTAATTTGTTACCAGCTTGAATTCTTTGTATGCCTTTGTGTAGTCTTTCTCCATAAGGTAAGTATAAGCTATGCTATATTGAGCATCATCTACCGACTGGCTATTGGGATAAAGCTCCAAAACTTTATTATATTCATATCTGGCTTCGGTATATTTTTTCTGAGTATATAAAACTTCCGCAATTCCATATTGTGCTTCTGCTAATCCTTCTTTAAATTCAGGGTAGTCGTGCATATATTTGTCGAAGCTAATACGAGCCTCATCTAGCATACTTAACTCAACATAAGCCTGCCCAATCTTGAGAGTTGATTTCGCCGCAAGCTCTCTTGAATCTCCAAAGCTATTTAACACCCTTTGATATCCAGACACTGCATCTTGCCATTTGTTCAAAGCAAAATTACATTCCGCAGACATATACGCAGATTCGGGTGCTGATTTATTTTTTGGGAATCTATCCACAAAAGTCGTAAAAGTCTGACTAGCAGGTTCATATCGTTTCAGATTGTAGAGAGACCATGCTTTTGAATATAGCGCCCCTTCAATTTCTTTGGCAGAGGGATAATCTTTGGTTAGGCGATCATAATAAGTCAGAGATTCCTCGTATTTTCCGAGGTTGTATAACGATTCACCGATCTGATACAGGATAAAAGATACAGCTTCAGGCTCACGGATCTTCTGGAGTACCTCTTGATATGCTTTTATAGCTTCCTCAGACTTTCCCTGTTGCGCCCATGCGTCTGCTATACCGTGCAGCGCATCTATCTGAAGCTCACTGGCAGGATAGTCGCTTAGAAGTCGTTTATATTCCTCTATTGCCTTTGAGTATTCTCCTTGACGAAGTAAGCAATTTCCTATGAATAGACGTGCATCGTCAGCTTTATTGCTTTCTGGGTAGGTCTGGATGAATTTCTCAAAATATTCCATTGCCATTTTATATGCAGGCTCTTGATAAAGATTATACGCAAATGTATAGTCCTCATCCTCACCGCTCAGAACTCCTGAAACAATGCAGAAACTAATTAATATTGAGACTATAAAAACATGTAAGTGTTTCATAAGAAACTCCTAAATCCAATAAATTAGTTCTTAACCGAATCAACTCTTTAGGTTTGTATTAAAATAATTCATCACCTAAAAAATGTAATAAATTGCATCACTACAAACCTCATTACATTAAAAACTGATTTGGTCAACCACTAGCAACAGTCCATAACTGTTATTATAACATTCGACCGTTTAGTTTTCAAGCATTTTTTCTATAAATGCGGTAATATATACAAATGTCTCATAAAAACAGGAAAACAAACAAGTCGTGGTCAACTTCGAGTTGATTACATTGAAACTGATTACTTATCAAAACAAAAGATTGTAAAAAAACTGACGTCAGTTACAAACAAAATATAAATTCTGTTAAAGTTCTAAGCTCCAGCGGAGCGATATATAAAAGATCAATTAGAAGATTGCAGATTAAAGATTATAAGATTGAAAACATTATTAATCTTCAATCTTTTAATCGAATCAATTATATCACCCCTCTGGGGTTAAAACGTGTTAAGTCAGTGCCATTCGTATGAATCCTTCCATTACAACGTTTCACAAATGTTAAAAAAATAAATTGACAAGACTTTTGTTTCTATATTATAATATATCAGGATATTCAAATATATAGGAGAAATGAATTTGAAAGAAATTGTTAAAGTATTCAAAGCTATTGGAGATGAGACCCGCATAAGACTGTTAAAACTACTTCAACAGAGAGAGTTATGCGTGTGCGAGTTGATGCAAGCTCTGGATATGACACAGTCAAGGGTGTCAAGAAATCTTGGTATACTCAAAAATGCTGGTTTAGTTGAAGACAGGCGTGACGGGCTATGGGTGCATTACTCGCTGAATGATGAAGCCAAACCTTACATAAAAGAATTACTAGAGATGTTAAAAGATTCGTGCAATGACGACAAGATCATAGCTAAAGATTTAATTGAACTAGGCAAAGCCCAAAAGTTGAGTAATATTTGTAATACTTAATATTCTCTTTTTTTGTGCCAATTACATTTGGATATTCGCATATATTAATGTAATATTAGGAGGAGATAAGTAATGAAATCTGAATGGAAAAAACTACTGCTTTTCGTTGCAGTATTCCTGATCGCATATTACATTCCTTTGAGAAACCCTAGAATTCAGGGAGCTATTCTCGAAGCTTTTTATATGCTTCAGGATTATGCACAAAAGCACGTTCTATTTTGCCTTGTGCCTGCTTTTTTCATTGCAGGTGGCATATCTGTATTCGTAAGCCAGGCATCTGTGATGAGATACTTTGGCGCACAGGCGAATAAAATATTGTCTTATGGAGTAGCGTCTGTATCAGGAACAGTATTGGCTGTTTGCTCATGCACGGTTCTACCATTATTTGCTGGAATATATAAGCGTGGGGCAGGGATAGGTCCTGCAACTGCCTTTCTCTATTCTGGTCCCGCCATTAACGTTTTGGCAATAATACTCACTGCAAGGATTCTCGGATGGGAGCTTGGACTGGCAAGGGCTTTGGGCGCAGTTGTATTCTCCATAGTTATTGGGCTTCTGATGGCTTTGATTTTTCGAAAAGAAGAAGCGGAAAAGGCAAAGATTGTTATGCCTGAGATGGAATCTGAGGCACGATCATTGTGGAAAACTGGATTATACTTCTTGTCTATGGTTTTTATTCTTATCTTCGCCGCATGGGGTAAGCCAAAAGAATCCGTCGGATTTTGGGATGCAGTTTATAGCGTCCATTGGTATCTAACTGGAATATTTATCTTTGCACTAATACTAATGCTGATTTTCTGGTTCAAAAAAGATGAGGTAAAAGAATGGGTATCGTCTACGTGGACTTTTGCGCAGATGATCCTGCCGTTGTTGTTCGGCGGTGTTCTTGTTGCTGGATTACTGATGGGAACTCCAAATAGCGATACAGGTTTGATTCCATCCCGATATATCGCATCTATAGTTGGTGGAAACTCTTTGTTTGCTAACTTCTTTGCATCTGTAGTTGGTGCGCTTATGTATTTCGCAACTCTGACGGAAGTTCCAATACTACAAGGTTTAATAGGTAGTGGAATGGGACAAGGTCCTGCATTGGCATTATTACTTGCTGGACCTGCTTTAAGTTTGCCAAGCATGATAGTTATACGAAGTATAATGGGAACGAAGAAAACATTAGTTTTTATCGCACTTGTTGTTGGATTGTCAACTCTTACCGGAATAATTTTTGGCTCGATTATGGGGGGTGCTTAGGATATGAAAATTGAGATTTTGGGAACAGGATGCCCAAAGTGTAAGAAAACGCTTGAAAATGTTCAAAAAGCTGTGAAAGACCTAAAGGTCGAAGCAGAGATAATAAAAGTAGAAAAGATTAACGATATAATGAATTATGGCGTTATGATAACGCCTGCTTTGGCGATCAACGGCGAAGTGAAGGTTGCTGGAAAAATACCTTCCCCCGAACAGATCGCCGATTGGATTAAACAAGTAATTTAATTATGGAGGATAAAAATCATGTCGGATGAAAAATGCTGTGAAAAGAAAAGTGATTGTTGTAGTGGTGGAGTAAGGCTTGTGTTCCCATGCTCCGGTGCCGCAGACGTTGGCGCCATTGCTGATCAGGTCGGCAGAAAAATGACGAGAGAAGGTCTTGGTAAAATGTATTGCCTAGCGGGTATTGGTGGTCACGTCAGCGGGATCGTTGAAACCACAAAGGCAGCAGACGAGGTTATCACAATAGATGGATGTCCCATTGCCTGCGCCACAAAAGCTGTTGAGCATATCGGTATCACACCAAAAGCCTTTGAGGTTACACAAATGGGCTTTGAAAAAGGCAAGTCACCAGTGACAGAAGAAAACATCAACACGGTCTTCTCAAAAGTCAAAGACATGTTGAGCTAGTTGTTATCCGTATAATATGAAAAAAGCACAAAGTGATGAGTAATGAATTTATAATGAACCGATCACTCATTACTCATCACTGAAGAAAGCAGACTGGAGATGAAAATGATAAAGTGTATTTATAACAAGAAAATTATCTTTGTTTTTGCTATTTTATTAGTCTTAATATCAGCATTTTCTTGCAAACAGAAAGGAAGTGAGCTTTCTAATGCCAATAATACACAATCTCCACAAGGCTCAACCGTTTCTAATGCAAAAAATCTTTCTGAAACATCAAACACTTTAACGTCTAAATCACCAAAAACATCCGATAACTTACAAAACCTTAGCAAAACTGCTGTTAAAACTCAAGCCAAACTTCCAAAACTGATTGATCTGGGAGCGAATAAATGTATCCTATGCAAGATGATGAAGCCAATCCTAGATGAGCTTAAGACTGAATATTCGGGTAAACTTGACGTTGAATTTATAGATGTATGGGAAAATAGAGAAGCAGGACAAAAATATGGTATAACTCTTATACCAACGCAAATATTCTATGATCCAGAGGGCAAGGAATTTCAAAGGCACGAAGGTGGTTTTATATCTAAAGAGGATATATTAAATACCTTCAAACAGAAAGGAATGAAACTTGATTAAAGATAAAAAGTTCCATTATATTCTAACATCATTAGTGCTAATTCCATTGATATATGCTTTTTCAGCTTCGGGGCAGATAACAGCGGATTCCAAATATCCCGGTTTATTTAACGGTTCTCTTAAACTATCTTTTCCTGACACGTTATCAGTCGGAGAGCTATTGATAGCTGGTAATGTAAAGATAACTCAAGCACAACTTGATTCAGAGATAAAAAAGGCATCAGCAAGCCTTCAACCTCAACTTAAAGATAACCTTTTCTTTTTGCTGGAGAATATCGCAGTTGACCGTTTGCTTAATGCCGAAATTCGAGATTGGGCAGTTTCTAAAAAGATTGATACAAAAAATATGAAAGATCAGGACGTCATTAAAAAATTTGTCGAAGAATTGACTGCTAATATCACTGTAAGTGCAGATGAAGTGAAAAAGGCTTATGACTCTGATCCAGAAGTTTACGGTGGAGCTAAGTTTAGTGATGCAGAACCTTACATTAAGTCTCAATTAATTAACGAGAAAAAGCAGGAAGCTGTTGATAATCACGTAAATAATCTCGGCAATCGCATAGTAATTAAAATCAATGATGATTGGGCAAAGGCTCAATATCCAAAGGCGATTGACAACTTAGTAGATAAAGCACGACGTTCTGGCAAACCAAGCCTTGTTGATTTTGGTGCAAGCGGTTGCAGACCATGCGACATGATGGCACCAATACTAGAAGAACTCAAGAAAGAATATTCTGGAATTATGAATGTAGAATTCGTGGATGTCCGAGAGCATCAGATATTGGGTGCAAGATATGGAGTTTCCTCTATCCCTGTTCAGGTGTTTTTCGATAAAGATGGTAAAGAGTTCTATCGTCACGTTGATTTTTTCCCTAAGAATAATATACTAGCCAAATTCAAGGAGATGGGAGTATCTAAATAATGGAAAAGATTTTCATTGCGCTTACTCATGCTGTGCAAGGCTCTCCATTTATTGCTATATCTGCCTCTCTTATCTGGGGAATTCTCAGTATTCTCCTCAGTCCATGTCATCTGTCAAGTATTCCTCTCATTATAGGATTCATAAATCAGCAGGGACGAATATCCACTCGAAGGGCATTTTTTACATCTGTCCTTTTTGCGTTTGGGATACTCGTCACTATTGGAATCATAGGTGCAATAACAGCTTCCGCAGGAAGAATGATGGGCGATATTGGCAAATATGGAAACTATATTGTCGCAGTTGTATTCTTCATTGTCGGGCTTCACCTTCTTGGTGTTATACCCATGCCTTGGTCTGGACCGTGGCAGGTTGGTATGAAACGCAAAGGTCTGTTATCAGCGTTTATTTTGGGTCTTATCTTTGGTATTGCTTTGGGTCCCTGCACCTTTGCCTATATGGCGCCGATGCTTGGGGTTACATTTAAGCTTGCGACAACTAACATTATTTATGGCATAATATTGCTTCTTGCGTATGGTATCGGTCATTGTTCTGTCATTGTCGTAGCGGGAACATTCACGGAAGTAGTTCAACATTACCTTAATTGGAATGAACGATCAAAAGGTGTTACCATAATCAAAAAAGTCTGCGGTGTTCTTGTTCTTTTGGGTGGCGTGTATCTGATTTATATGTCAATATGATAGATTTGGAGGGTTTCTCGTGGTTAAAACAAAAGTAGAAGCAGGTGTTTGTGGTTTTGTAACAGATATTGAGGCTTATTCAGAGGATAGTCAATTCGTCAGCTTTAATATAAACAGCAATTGCGAAAAAATAAGCAAATTATCTCAGAAGATCACTACTGTTGATGCCTATAACGAGATCAAAGATGGCTTCGATGGTGAATTATATTCTGTGATAAGGCAAGAGCTAAAGGGCTGTTGTTCGGGTTGTGCTGTCCCGGTGGGAATATTTAAGTCAATGCAGGTAGCGGCTATGCTTGCCCTTCCGATGGATATAAATATAAAGATCGTCAAAGTAAACGATCCCGCTTAACCAAATTAGTTTTTTATGTTATGGGGCAATCAGTCAGATTACCATTTTTTGGCAAACTAGCAATTTGCTCCACTTCAATTAAACCAAAACATTAATGGTGAACCACTACTTTAAAGGAGGTTTATGAATGGCAAAATCGCTTCAGGTTAATAACAATGTCGTAGCAAAAGTTGAGGAGAAAAAGCTAAGTAAGTTTGACAGATTCCTGACTCTCTGGATATTCATTGCAATGGCTGTGGGAGTCGGTACTGGATACATATACCCCGGCATTGCAGATTTATTACAAAAATTTCAGGTCGGAACAACCTCAATACCCATTGCCATAGGATTGATACTGATGATGTATCCACCATTGGCAAAAGTCAAATACGAAGAGATGGGTGACGTATTCCGAAACGTCAAAGTACTTGTTCTGTCACTCGTTCAGAACTGGATAATAGGACCCATATTAATGTTTGCTCTGGCGATAATATTCCTGCACGACAAACCAGAATATATGTATGGGCTTATAATGATAGGTCTGGCACGTTGTATTGCTATGGTTATCGTCTGGAATGAGCTTGCTAAAGGGGATAATGAATACGCCGCCGGGTTGGTGGCATTCAATTCCATATTTCAGGTATTGTTCTTCTCGATTTATGCTTACGTTTTTATAACTGTTCTGCCAACCAAGTTTGGACTTGAAGGCACAGCAGTTAGTATATCAATAGGGCAAATTGCAAAAAGTGTGTTTATTTATCTCGGCATCCCGTTTATTGCTGGAGTGATTACACGATTCAGTTTTATCAGACTTAAAGGCAAAACGTGGTATGAGGAAAAGATAATTCCCAAGATAAGTCCTATTACACCAATCGCCTTGCTTTTCACCATTGTAGTCATGTTTTCTCTAAAAGGAGAATATATAGTAAAGATACCTTTGGATGTAGTGCGTATAGCAATTCCTTTGCTTCTTTACTTTATAATCATGTTCCTTGTATCTTTTTTCATGGGCAAGAAAGTTAAGGCTGGTTATGCAAAGACAACGACTCTCTCTTTTACTGCGGCAAGCAACAACTTTGAGTTAGCCATTGCAGTAGCAGTAGCAGTATTTGGTGTTAATTCTGGAGAAGCCTTTGCGGCAGTAATCGGTCCGTTGATAGAGGTGCCAGTCATGATAAGTTTAGTAAATTTAGCAATATACTTCAAAGATAAACTCAAATGGATTTAGAATATCTTAGCAATAGATGAGGTATGAGAATAATTTATCTCTCATCCTTCATCCTTTACTTATGCCTACCATATAGCGCCGAGTTTAACTCAGGTTCTACCATTGACAAGAGTGCATTTGAGTGGTATATTAATAGCACGGCGCCACAACAGCTTCTGATCCAATGGCTGTTGGTGCATCAGGTCATACCGGTCTTATAGAAGACATTGTTCACTGTATCCTCGAAGATAAAGAACCAATTATAACCATCGAAAGTGCAAAACACGCAGTCGAGATCGTAAACGCCATATATGAGTCTGGAAAAACAGGAAAAGAAATATTCCTGTAATTGGCATGATTCACAAAGGTAACACTTTCTGAATCAGGAACTTAGCCGTTAAATAACACGAATTTATAGGTCTATAAGTCTATTATTTGTGGTTCTTTGGTAATTTACGGAGATAATATTGTAGGGGCGAAGCCTATGCCTCATAAACGCTGATTATATAATAGTTCACAATAGCAAATGCTTCGCCCCTACGGAAAATTCCCCGTTATATCCCAAAGAGCCTTATTTGTGAGCCGATAGCCCTATTGACCTATAAACTAATATCTGTGTTATTCTGTGTGTTTTGCTTGGTATACCGTTTTGGCTCATATAGGTTTTAAGGTGAAAAGATAATACAAATATGATACACTCTCCATAACTAATAAACAACGAATAAACAACGAAAAAAGGAGAGTGTATCATAATGA
>Ga0315279_10003374_pt1 | contig 22350 bp, 17 predicted proteins | sample YL17G06_20_MG_FD_203694 | JGI IMG/M metagenome (GOLD analysis project Ga0315279, IMG submission 203694) | Sediment microbial communities from Yellowstone Lake, YNP, Wyoming, USA - YL17G06_20 | ecosystem: Environmental > Aquatic > Freshwater > Lake > Sediment | place: USA: Wyoming | collected... | reverse complement strand
TGGCGACGCAGTTCAGTGTGCAGCCAATCCAACAGTTGGCTGGAGTTTCGACCACTGGACTGGTGATCTGTCAGGGTCAGCTAATCCAGCAACGATTATCATTGACGACAACAAGGCCGTGACAGCGACATTCACTCAAAACACCTATACGTTTACCGTCTCAACAGCCCCTGTTGGCGCAGGCTCCGTCAACCTGAACAACACGGGACCGTACTACTATGGTGATGTCGTCGAGTTGACCGCTGTCCCGGCGCCCGACTGGGCCTTCCAAAGCTGGAGCGGCGATCTGCTAGGTTCTGATAATCCAGCTGGAATATTGATTGACGGAAACATGGTTGCTACTGCTACTTTCGCTCAGAACACATGTTCTTTAACCGTCAACATCGTGGGTAGCGGTTCTGTCGTTAAGATTCCTGATTATGCTTCGTACCATTTGGGTGATGTTGTTCAGTTGACGGCTACGGCTAACGCCGGTTGGACCTTTGATCACTGGAATGGCGACCTAACGGGTTCTGCTAACCCAGGCATGTTGACTATCACTGGCAACATCGTTGTTTCTGCTACCTTTGCCCAAGACACGTACACCCTGTCTACATCAGTTGATGGTAGCGGTTCTATCGACCTCAACAGTCCAGGCCCCTATCACTATGCCGATGTTGTTCAGTTCACAGCCGTTCCTGGAATAGGGTGGAGCTTTGACCACTGGAGTCAAGACTTAACTGGTTCCTCTAACCCAGCTACCCTAACCGTCACAGGTAACGCGGCGGTCACCGCTCATTTCACTGAAAACACGTACTCTTTGACCGTCAATGTTGTTGGCACTGGTTGTTCCGTTAGTCGAGATAACAGTGGGCCTTATCATTATAATGATGTTGTTCATTTGACCGCCAACGCAGCTGTCGGTTGGACCTTCAGCCAATGGAGCGGAGCATTAACCGGCAATGCTAATCCCGCTGCATTAACAATCACTGGAGACATGGCCGTTACTGCTACTTTCACTGAGAACACGTATACCTTAACTGTTTGCACCTTGGGCAACGGCAATGTAAACCTGAACAACGCCGGACCGTATCATTACGGTGATGTTGTTGAGCTGACTGCTGTTTCTGCTGCAGAGTGGAGTTTCCAGAGTTGGAGTGGCGACCTGTTGGGTTCTGTTAACCCATCTACGATCGTGGTTAACAGGAACATGGCTGTTACGGCTACTTTCACTCAGAACGCGTATAGTTTGACGGTTTCTGTTGTGGGTAGTGGTTCTGTTGTTAAGGTTCCTGATCAGGCTTCTTATCATCTGAATGATGTTGTCACGTTGACTGCTTCTCCTACTGCTGGTTGGAGTTTCAGTGCTTGGAGTGGTGACTTCTCTAGTTCGGTGAATCCTGTTTCTGTCATTATTAACGGGACAACTTCTGTTACGGCTACTTTCACTCAGAGCACCTACACACTAAAGGTTTTGACCGATGGTTCTGGTTCTGTAAACAGAAACAACAGCGACCCGTACCATTATGGCGACGTAGTTAAGTTGACTGCTGCTCCTGACTCTGGCTGGAGTTTTGACCATTGGAGCGGAGATCTGACAGGATCCACAAATCCCACGACAATTTTCATAGACGGAGACAAGACTTTAACAGCCACTTTCACTCGGAACACCTACACAATTACAATCACGATTCTCGGCACTGGTTCGGTGGGCTTCAACAACAGTGGACCGTACCACTATGGAGACATCGTCAAGGTGACTGCAAATCCAGCAGCCGGCTGGAGCTTCGACCATTGGAATGGCGATCTAAGTGGCTCAGTCAATCCCACGGCGATTCTGATAGATGGCGACAAAGCTGTCACGACAACGTTCACTCAGAACGTTTACACCTTGACAGTGACTACCGCAGGCAGTGGCTCCGTTAACTTGAACAACAGCGGTCCCTACCATTACGGCGATGTCGTTCAGTTGACAGCTATCGCCGTTACTGGTTGGAGTTTCCAGAGTTGGAGTGGCGACCTGTTGGGATCTGCTAACCCAACTATGATATTGATCGACGGGAATAAAGGTGTGACAGCTACTTTCACTCAGAACGCGTATACCTTAACAGTGACTGCTGTTGGTAGCGGATCTGTTGACTTGAACAACAGTGAGCCCTACCATTACGGCGATGTTGTCAGGTTGACGGCTGTTCCTAGTGCGGGTTGGAGCTTCAGTGCTTGGAGTGGTGCTTTGACTGGTTCAGTGAATCCTGCTGATTTGACGGTTTCGGGTAACATGTCTGTTACTGCTACTTTCATTCAGAACAATTACACGTTGACTGTTTCTTCGGTTGGTAGTGGTTCTGTTTCTTTGAATAATACTGGTCCTTATCATTTGGGTGATGTTGTCAGGTTGACGGCTGTTCCTGGTGCGGGTTGGAGTTTCAGTGGTTGGAGTGGTGACTTGACGGGGTCAACCAACCCTGCTGCTCTCGTGATCACTGGCAACATGTCTGTCACAGCCACCTTCACCCAGGATCATTATACGTTGACCATTACCATAGTCGGCAGCGGTTCTGTAGGCAAAAGTCCTGACCAAGCCACCTACACGTGGGGCACTAACGTCACTTTGACCGCAAACCCCGCAGCCGGATGGGCATTCGCGAATTGGAGTGGTGACGCTTCTGGCACGGCTAACTCCGTTACTGTCAACATGACCAGAAGCAAAGCTGTCACTGCAACTTTCACTCTCTCGGGAGACATCAAACCTCCAACATACAGCAATATTCAAGTCAACACGACTGTTGCGTCGAATCCATGCCAGTTCAGTTCTTATTGGCAGGATGAGGTTGGTCTGTCCGAATTCATCTTTAGTACCAACAACACTGGAATTTGGGTTAACGATACATACACAAGTTTCGTCGGATTGGCAAGTTGGGCGAATGTGACTAAGACTCTGAATGGTACAGTTGGAAACGTAGTTAGCTACAGGTGGTATTGTAACGATACAAGCAACAACTGGAATAACACTGGAATACAAACGTTGATTACAACTGGGGCAGCTCAATCTGCGATCTTCGGGAAGACGACTATTGGTGCAAAACAAAACACTTTGCCTGTAGGATATGTTGTTGCCTGCAGGTTCCAAGCCCCAGCAAACGGAACTGCAACCCAGATCTCGGCTTACATCCGAGCAAAATACGGGGCTGGACAATCAGAGGCCATGATCTACTCGGACACGAACGGCAAGCCTGGTAGCCTGCTGTTTAAAAGTGGACAGATAGCACTGTCAACAAACTGGGCTTGGTACAACTTCTCAGTCAATTACCAGCTTCAAGCAGGAAAATACTATTGGTTTGCCATATTCTCCTCCGTTGAAGCTCAATTCACATTCGATGCCGGAGCGACCAACCAACAAGCAGCTGCTTGGGGATGGGGTTTCCCGAACGTGCCAACAAACTTCAACGGAATCCACGGACCCATCTACGCCAAAAACGCAGACAGCATCTACATCACCTATTCTCCGCAAGCACCATAGGATTAGGGAGCCGCGACCGAGATCAGAAAATCCGCGCGCGACTCAGCATGACATACTGATACTGGATTCTTAAACTCTTTAAGTCGACGAATTAATTTTACTATCGAAGTGCGGTCGTCGTCTAGCAGTTAGGACTCATGCCATCCTGGCCTGCGACCCAGGTTCAAATCCTGGCGACCGCATTAATAGCTTGCTTATGTCGCTCGCTAAGGAAAGTTTCGTAAGACAAGCTAAGACGCAAAGACTTTGGGTTGTCAAAAATGTTGACGTACAAGAAAGCAGAAATCAAAGACAAACAAGCAATTGAGGATTTTGTCAAAGACAATGCGAGAGAATTCGGCAAACGATTCTATATTAACCCTCTTTTTGAGGAGAAAACGATTACAGAATACACTGTAAAAGAAATCCTAGGGAAAATGCAGAGCGGTACCGCTCTATGGGCATGTAGCGAATCTGTGAAGAAGGGTCTCTCAATAGTTACGGGGTCAGATTGGGACTCGGAAATCTTAGGGAAAAAAATAGGCAAGCTCAGCCTCTACACCTCACTTTCCCCGGTAGAAACAAGACAATTCTTGCATGAAACCTACTTAACACTGCGAGAAACAGAGTTTGATGCCATTTTCGGAAGAGTGCAAATAGAATCAACCAAAGGAACATTGCGGGCAATACTCGCCGATAATGCCACTCTTGGCGATCTCTTGGTAACTCTAGGCAAAAACATCTATGGAGAGGAATCGTTCCCAGAAGTAGACATAGCAAGAAGATCAGATCTAGTACTTGAAAATGGGAAAGCCACAGACGAGGAACAACTGAAGAAAATCACGGTTTCAGCCTACAGGCACAGTCACTATTTCAACGACCCGAACATTTCCCTGAAGAGAGCAGAGGCAATTTACCAAGAGTGGATCAAGAACAGCCTGAAGGGGCTTGCAGATTGCGTGATAGTTGCTAGAGTAGACAAAGAAACTGTCGGATACATCACACTCCGAACAGAAAACTTGGGGCAAAGAGCATTCGGAATCATCGACTTGATTGCTGTACAAGAAAGCTACCGTGGACAGGGAATTGCCAAAATGTTGGTTGTTGAAGGAATCAGACAACTTCATGGTCGAGCAGCCAGTCTATACGTAAGCACTCAAGTCTCAAACCTGCCAGCACTACGACTCTATCACGCTTTGGGATTTGAACCGATTCTTACAGAAGCTACTTTTCATGTCTGGTTGAAATCGGAGAAAAAGAGTTCTGAGACTCCTCTTCCGAGCGGACTTACACCTGCTCAGTACCTATCGAAAGCAGAAGACGCACTCATAAGCAGGAAGATCAAAACAGTAGTCATTAGTCAGCCCACGTATCTGCCTTGGCTTGGATATTTCCGGATAATGAAAGAAGCAGACGCATATGTTTTCTTGGACAGCGTTCAATTTGAAAGAAGATCTTGGCAGACTCGAAATCGCATCAAAACGTCAACAAAATGGACTTGGCTGACGGTTCCAACCCTTCATGAAAACACAGAGACACTTTGCCCAATCCAAGACGTAAGAATCGATAATTCGAAAGATTGGCGAAGAGTACATTGGAATGCTATCCGAACATCATACGGAAAAGCTCCATACTTCAAAGAATACGCACCTTTCTTCATGTCAACCTACGAAAAACAATGGGAAACTTTGGTGTCACTCGACATCCACATAATCAAACATATTGCTTCTCAACTTGGAATATCACCAATTTTCTTCAGATCCTCAGAACTGCAAGCAGAAGGAAAGAGAACCCATTTGCTTCTAAACATTTGCAGAATGCTCGATGCAAATCATTACGTATCATCCATAGGCGCAAAGGAATACATGGAAAACGATGGGGCCGAAAAGCTTTTCGAGGAAAATGGAATTAAAGTGGATTTTGTAACATATAATGAACACCGCTACCCGCAACTTTTCGGAGACTTTATTCCACAGCTAAGTGCCATCGACTGTCTGTTCAATTGCGGTCCTGACTCCTCAAGAATCATGCTTGATGAAAAATGTGTGAAATTTCAATCCATTGGCTCTAACTAGCCTAACACCTCATCCCTTCCTTCCAGGCTTGAGAATCAAGATAGCTCGCGCGAAAAGAGGTGAGGGAGCACTAATATTAAGGTGAAAGCACAAAAGAATGAAAAAGATGTTTGAAAAAAGAGGATGATGTGATGCAGAAGAAAAGTATACTGATAACGGGTGGCGCCGGCTTCATAGGCAGTCATCTAGCAGAAGATCTCGTCAAGAACGGTTATCCAGTGAAAATCTTGGATGATTTCTCAGCTGGTAACGTCAATAACATTCTGGGATTGTTCAACTACAAGAATTTCGGCATGATTCGTGGCAATATTACTGACAAGGAACTAGTTGCAAAGGCAACTTCAAATGCTGACGTGATATTCCACCTAGCAGCCCAGATCCATGTTGACCGATCGATAATTGAGCCTAGGCACACGTTTGAAGTCAATTCGCTTGGAACACTGAACATTCTAGATGCAGCTTTGGAAAACAATACCGAACTGGTAGTATACGCATCCACAAGCGAAGTCTACGGTTCAGCCCAACATGTCCCAATGAACGAAGATCATCCGCTAAACCCAGCATCTCCATACGCAGCAAGCAAAGTCGCGGCCGACAGATTGTGCTTCTCATACTATAACACCTATAAACTGCCCGTGGTCATAGTGAGATGCTTCAATACTTATGGACCCAGACAACGCGAAACAGGTTATGCTGCAGCCATCCCCAAGTTCATAAGCAGGGCGCTGAGTGGCCTACCTCCAGTCATCTACGGCGATGGAAAACAGACCAGAGATTACATGTATGTGAAAGACGCAGTGAACGCATACAAACTCGTGCTCAAATCCTACGAGAAAGTACTAGGCAAGGCAATAAACTTCGGAACAGGCAAAGAAGTATCAATAATGAAGCTAGCGCAGACAATCCTGAAATTTAGCCGTAGCAAAGCCTCTTTGATACACGTCTCACCACGCGCCGGAGAAGTAAAGAGACTCTGCGCTGACACTACTCTGGCAAGAGAGACTCTAGACTTTTCTCCGAAATACAGCATAGAAGATGGTCTAAAGGAATTTGTTGAGTGGTATCGTCAAGGAAAATATGAAGAATGGACGGCTTACAAAAGCGAAGGAGAGAGTTAGAAGAGGATGAAAAGCGAAATCCTCCCTTTTTACCTACCATGGATTACGAAACAAGACAAGGATGCAATATCCAAAGCCTTAGAATCTCGCTGGCTCACCGGAGGACCGAGAGTCGCAGAATTCGAACGGCAGTTCCAAGAATACGTTGGAATCAAACACGCAATTGCAGTAAATAGCTGCACCGCAGCCTTGCATCTTGCGTTGAGAGCAATCGACATAAAGCAGGGCGATGAAGTCATCGTTCCAGACTTGACATTTGCTGCAACTGCCAACGCCGCGATATTCTGCGGCGCGAAACCCGTATTTGTCGACATAGATGATAGAACATTCAACATTTCCCCAAAAGATATTATTGAAAAAATAACGCCTAAGACAAAGGCGATAATACCTGTTCACTACGGCGGCCAACCCTGTGACATGGACGAAATCAACGAAATTGCCCAAGACCACAGACTATCCGTAGTGGAGGACTGCGCCCACTCACTAGGGGCGGAGTATAAGGGCAAGCAAACTGGAACGTTGGGAACAATGGGGTGCTTCAGTTTCTATCCAACAAAAATAATCACAACTCTGGAGGGAGGAATGTTGACAACAAACGACGGCCAACTTGCAAAGAGAGCGATGGTTCTGAGAGAACATGGAATGAGCAAGACGGCAATAGACCGAGAAAGCAAAGGAACGTGGTACTACGACGTCGTAGATCTGGGCTACAACTACAGACTCAATGAGCTACAGGCCCTGTTAGGAATCTCTCAACTGAGAAGAATTGGTCAAGGAATCAAGAGACGCATCAAAGCTGCTCACTACTACAATGAGAAATTTCGACAACATGGATTCAAAGGAATCGTCGCACCCTATGAAGCTCCCAATCGATCCCATGTCTTCCATCTGTATGTAGTACGTGTTGAGAAAGAATCGGGAATCACAAGAAACATACTGTTTGAAAGGATGACAGATAATGGAATAGGGTTGAGTGTGCATTATACTCCCTTGCACTTACTGTCGTTCTACAGGAAATTCCTGAATCTCAAATCGAAAGCATTTCCGGTTGCAGAACGTATTTATCAAGAAATATTGTCTTTGCCTCTGTACCCCACTTTGACGAACAAAGATGTAGACTTAATAACATCAAAAATGAAGAACATATTGACTCTGGACAAAAAATAGCAACACTTCATCTGTCTGGAGTCCATAGCATTCTGTCGAGCCCTAAGAGGATTCGCCTTGAGGATACTACTGGTCACGCCGTCATACTTTCCGATTACTGGAGGATCTGAAGTACTAACAAGAATACTTGCAACCGAGCTCAACGAGACAGGTATACACGCAGATGTCATGACATTTAATATGGATAGGAAATGGCATCCAAAATGGAAAAAGGAAATAATCAAAGATGGCAAGATCGACGTCTTCAGAATGCCGGCTTGCAACCCTCTACCTAATAAGGGAAACCCTTTGCCCAATCTGCTGAGAATCAACGTCTTGCTAAGCCTGACGTTTCTGAGAAATCTTCAAACTTATGACATCATTCACTTCATCGGAGAAGCAGATCTGACCTTTCCTATCCTTTCATCTTTCGTCGACCGACCGAAGCTTCTGCATTGCGTAGGGATTTTTAGATTTGGAGGGATGTACAGATACTATACTCACAACCGCCCGTTCCTGCTAAGGTTGTTTCGAAGATACTTCCCAAATCTCGCCGACCTGTACGTTATCTCTTCACACGAAGAAGAAAAGCTCCTAATTGACCTCGGCATACCTGAAGACAAGGTCTTGATCCTGCCCCTAGGCGTTGAAACTGAGATCTTCCACCCTAGCGTAGACAGGAAGATCCACAATATGGTTCTGTTCGTGGGCAGAATAGACAGAATCAAAGGTCTACACATTTTGCTGAAAGCACTCCAATACATCAGTACCCCGATTGAAGTGGTAATAATCGGTCCAAGATGGGACGAAGCATATGCAAAAGAAGTCGAAGAGATGTCCAAGACAATAAACCGCGGCAAGAAACACAAAGTGGAATTTCTAGGACCCTTGAACCGCGAAGACCTAGTGCCGTGGTATCAAAAAGCCTCAGTTCTTGTTTGTCCATACCTATATGAAACACATTCCAATGTCGTCAGAGAAGCTCTAGCATGCGGAACGCCTGTCATTAGCACTGGCACCCACATAAGCAACGCCGAGCCTGACGGAATTCTATTGACAAGGAAAGATCCTAAGGATCTCGCGAGAACCATCGAGAAGATGCTGCAAGATAGACAACTAAGAGAAGAATATGCAGTCACAGGAAGAAGATACATCGAAACACACCTTTCATGGAAAACAATTGTCAGAAACTTGGTGGACGCATATAAGGGCATGTACGAACGCACATAGAGTTGGAAATATGATTTAGCGCATAGCACGCGCGTCTGTACCTGAAGTCTTAAATGTGGGTTTTATGCATCAACATGGTGCGAATAGAAGAGGGAAAAGAGAACATTAGCGCGCGCTAGCAGAGCAAGATTCAAAGTGGATATGTAAGGCGATCGTCTGGAGAGTGAACCTTTATGCGAATAAGGATGTTAGTAGTCTTTTCTCTCGTTTTTGTTCTCTAACTGCAGTACCTGTACCTTTCGCCAATCTTGGCGGAGAGCATTTTTAGTGATGGTTTTGAAAGCGGTGACTTTTCAAAGTGGACTGGAACAAGCATTCCAACGGGAAGCACCGTCGAAACAGTTTCAAGTCCAGTCCACCAAGGAAGTTACGCCGCACATATCGTGCGCCCGCTAGATCTGGATGTTCATCCAGACATACACGAGGATTTCTCAACTGTCAGCACTGCGTACGCTCGTTTTTACGTTAGATTCGGTTCATTGCCTTCACCAGACGGAGCATCTTATTATCCCGCATCTTTTGGTATGTCACAATACCCACATTACGCAACATGGATTTCGGCGTATAATTCTGGTGGAACTGTTTACTGGACAATATACATGCCAGATGATGATGCCAATTGGTATTATAGCGTATCTTCGTCTACGGTGAGTGTGGATACTTGGTATTGTGTGGAAATCAAGAAAGTTGGTGCCTCCAGCGTTGGTGAATCAAGACTTTATATTGACGGAGTAGAAGTTGCAAGTATTACAGGTAGAAACACAGAAACCAAGGGACAATGCAACGAATTGTCTTTCTGGGCAGACAGCACTGGAGCAGGATTGCCGCAAATAGACACTTATTTCGACTGTGTAATCATTGATTCCTCCTACATCGGTCCAGAGTCTTCAGACATGGCTCCTCCAACCTTCAGTAATGTAGGAACTAGCACAAGTTTGGCGGGCCAATCATGTGGTTTCGACTGCCTAATCAGCGACAACGTGAACATTTCAACCTTCGTTTTCGGCACCAACAACACGGGCACATGGACCAACGACACTGCCATTGCATTTTCAAACTTCTTCAACACGACTGCCGCATGGGCAAACGTCACCAAAACGTTGAACGGCACGGTTGGCGATGTTGTCAGCTACGTTTGGTATGCGAATGACACGAGCAACAACTGGAGCAGCAGCGACCAGTACAGCCTCACTGCAAGCGCATTACAGCGCTATCTTACAGTGACATCACCCTACGGGACGCCAGGGGGACAAGGCTGGTATGACAACGGTTCAACGGCCTATGCCACTTTGGACACTGGCATCGTCGATGATGGCAATGGAACTCGGCGCGTGTTCACTAGCTGGAGCGCGGATGCATCTGGAGCAAGCTTCGCTAGAAGCGACCCGATCACCATGGATGAAAACAAGACAGCTGTAGCCGTGTGGAAGACTCAGTACAACGTCACTTTCACTCACTCAGGCCTAGATTCTTCAGGGCCTGGAAAAGTGGTCACAGTCAACGGCGTTCCAGTCAATTACGATCAGCTACCGTACTCTTTCTGGGCAGACAGCGGCAGCATTGTCACATATTCCTACGACAACGTCTCAAGCACAACCTCAGGCAAGAGATTCACCCTCACTGGAATCTCAGGACCATCATCCCCAATCACGCAGACGGAACCGACCATCGTAACCGGAGACTATGGCACACAGTATGAAGTGACATTTGATCAGACAGCTGTTGAAACAGACTTCACCGGCACGGTAGTCACGATAGACACCATCGACTACAGCCGTGCAAATCTGCCCGTTTCCTTCTGGTGGAACAAGGATTCGACTCACAACTTCTCCTTCGTCTCCCCGCTTCTCGTGAACGCAAACAAACAATACGACTGGAACACAACTTCCGGACTATCAACTCTCCAAAACGGAACGCTGACTGTTACTGCATCTGGTAGCGTCGTCGGGAACTACCTGGTAGCAAACCGCATAACGTTTGACCAAGCTGGAGTCAGTCCGGATTTTGCGGGCACTGTCTTAGAAGTCGACAGCAACCCATACAACGCTACAATGCTCCCTGTCTCCTTTGCGTGGGAAGCTGGTTCAGTTCACAATTTCACGTTCCTTTCACCGCTGATTGTCAGCGCTAAAGCAAAGCGGTACGTTTGGACAAGCACAAACGGCTTATCAAACCTGCAAAGTGCCACTATAACAGTAACGACTTACGGAAGCATAGTAGGAAACTACAAGACACAGTATTACCTGAATCTGACTGTAAACCCGCCCGGAATAACCGCGCCCTCAGGATCAGGATGGCACGACGCCGGAACCTACACCACGATATCCACCCAACAATACGTGCTAGGAGGGTCACGATACAACTTTACGGGTTGGACCACCCCTGACATGTCCGAAATAACAGACCCTGCGTCAACCTCAACGACAGTGTTAGTCGACAAAGCAAAAACAGTCGCCGCAAACTATGTCCAACAGGAACAAGTTACCTTTGCCGAGACAGGCTTAGGAATCGACTGCAACGGAACAATCCTAACCATCGACGGAACCAACTACGGCCTATCCAGCCTGCCCGTTACCTTCTATTGGAACGAAGGCTCCGATCACACCTTCACCTACACGTCACCCCTAGTCGTGAACTCTAACGAGCAATACAATTGGACCTCCACCTCAGGACTGTCAACTCTTCAAGCGGGGACACTCACAATAACCAGCTCAGGAAACGTCACCGCAAACTACGTGCAGATCGACAAAATCACATTCGACCAATTAGGCGCTCCCCCAGACTTTAGCGGCGTCGTCCTCATCATAGACGGCAACTCTTACAACACAAGCACTCTTCCCGCGTCCTTCATGTGGCAAGCAGGCTCCGTACACACCTTCGCATTCTCAACACTATGCGTCACACCGAACGCCGAAGACTACACATGGGACTCCACAACCGGCCTGTCCTCCCTGCAAAGCGGCTCGATAACCATAACAACCTACGGAACCATAACGGGCAACTACACACAAACCCAATATTCCGGTGGTGGGGGCAGAATGCCATACGCGGACTAAAGAGGCGCTGAAAGCCCCGTACCCAAAGATTCAACCCGAACTCTGTCCAACACGAAAAGTCTTCTTGCCCAGACATGAACGCTGATGAACTTGCCACACGCAACCATTTTTGGCCAATTTAGGAACACGTATGCGCTCATGTCTCGGGTGCGAACTTCGGAGCTAGTGGATACATTGGTGTCTGCATCTAGTGCATCGGAACACTACTCTGAACCCGCCGCGCGCGCTTCGAATCCAAGCGAGCGCGCTTGGTTTCTTTTACTTCAAACCCGTCCTATGCTTCGCCTGTTTGGCTTGTGCAATCTTTTCCGTCAGGACAAGTAGGAAAGAGAACAGTATAGCTCCTCCAATCGCACGTCCAGAAAGATAAATAAGAGCACAAATGGTTGAAGAGCCATGGAAAAAGCACTAGAGATGGGCAAGACCTCGGCTACTGGAAGCTTCCAGTTGCTAATAGGCGTAGCCACTTCCACCATAATAATGGCCGTCGGAACTGTAATCTTGACGAGGCTCTTGGGGCAGGCAAATTACGGCCTGTACGCGTTGGCTTATGCTTCGAGCGTTATGATAAACCTGTTCCGAGACTGGGAGGGTCAACAGTGCGATAACGCGATACGTGGCTAGGCTTCGAGCGCGCGCGGCTCATCAGGAGAGAATTAAGTTTATTTTAGAAGCCCTAGAAATTCTTCTTTTGTCAAACCTGCCTCTGACATGATCTCAATCAATAATCCTCTTTTTATCTCTTTATGTTTTGGAACAGGCACTACATGTTCGTTTTTTATGAGGATCAGATGGCTTCCTTTCTGTCGTGCAACCTGAAAACCAGCACTTGTGAGGGCTTTTACAACTTCACGCCAAGAGAGTAGAGGGAGCTTCGACAATTACTTCAGCCTTTTCTCCTTTGATCTTGCTGCCCAAAAGTTTTGCTTTAACTTCTAAGTAGCCTTCTATGGCTTCCTTGATGTTTTTTAAGGCTTCTTCCCTTGTTTCGCCTTGAGTGGCGACTGGGAGCTCCCCACATTTGACTATGAAGCCGCCTTCCTCTGCAGGTTCCAAGAAGACGGTGAACTTGCGAGCAACCATGAAATCGCCAACAACATAATATTCGTGACAACAATATGAACCTATCTGCAACCTATGTCTGAGCGCGCGCGCTAGATTCGGACCCCCATTTGAACAGACTTAGAAAGGATTGAAAGCCATGGAAAAAGCGTATGAGATGGGTAAGACCTCGGCTACTGGAAGCTTTCAGCTACTCATAGGCGTAGCCCTGTCAACCATAATCATGGCAGTAGGAGCCATAATTCTAGGCAGACTCCTGACGGTTGACGAATACGGGCTGTACGGCATCGTGCTCATCCCCGCGACCCTGATAAACTTGTTCAGAGACTGGGGCATAAACTCTGCCATGATCAAGTACATCGCCAGCCTCAGAGTCACGAATAGGGACGAAGAAATACACGATGTCATAGCCGCGGGGCTCATCTTCGAAGTCGCATCCGGCCTAGCACTTTCATTCCTCTCGCTTGCCCTAGCAACCTTCATTGCCTCAGCAGTCTTCCACAGGCCAGAATCCGCAGGCTTCATAGCGATAATCTCTGTCTCGATAATTTCAGGGTCACTGCTCGCGGCTTCGCAAGCCGTCTTCGTAGGCTTCGAAAGGATGGAACTCAACAGTTTCACCATAATCTGCCAAGCGATAGTAAAAACTGCAATAGGCCCAGTACTAGTCTTCTTGGGTTACAGCGTCCTCGGAGCAGTCATCGGCTACAGCGTGGGCTTCATAGCCGCAGGCATCATCGGCCTCGCAACCTTCTACTTCATCCTGTTCAGGCCCCTCAGAAAAAAGGCGATGGGCAACTCAACCATAACAAGAACGCTCAAGGAGATGCTAAGATACGGACTGCCACTCTCAATCGCCTCCATTCTAGGAGGAATTCTAGGGCAATTCTATGCTTTTATCGTGGTGCCTGTAACAAGCAACACGATGTATGGCAATTATGCCGTAGCATTCAACTTCGCAGTACTGCTAACGTTTCTTACAACCCCTATAGCGACAGTGCTGTTTCCAGCATTCGCAAAACTCGACCCGCGGAACGAGCATGAGCTTGTGAAAACCGTCTATGCATCGTCGATCAAATACACGTCCATACTGCTCGTACCGGCAACGATGGCAATGATGGCCCTATCAGGCCCAATGATCGGCACGCTCTACGGAGAAAAATATGTCTACGGACCGTTCTTCTTGACCATATATGCGATAGGCAGCCTATTTGCAGTCTTCGGAAGCATAAGCGCAGGCGGCCTCCTATCCGGCCTGGGAGAAACGAGAATACTCATGATACAGAGCATAATAACATTGGCCATCGGCCTTCCCCTGGGCGTCATCCTGATCCCCATGTTCGGAATAACAGGGCTCATAGTCGCAAGCCTAATCGCTGGACTGCCAAGCATGTTCTGGGGCCTATACTGGATATGGAAGCACTACGAGGCCAAAGCAGATTTTCAATCCTCCGCGAAAATCCTTGCCGCATCAGCGATGGCAGCTGTCGTGGCCTACTTGCCAACGGTTTTCCTGAACACGGCCAACTGGATAAAGCTGATAATCGGTCTAGTACTCTTCCTAACTGTCTACATATTCGGCGCACCCCTCATCGGCGCAATCTGCCAAGACGACATAACCAACCTTAGATCCATGTTCTCCAGCATGGGCATAGTGTCAAAAATAATGAACCTCCCACTAACCGCCGCGGAAAAAGCAGCAAGGATCAGATCAGCAAACAAAAAAACAGCCGAGAAGCCTTAATATCACGGGCCCTGCATAGTTAAAGCACAAGCTGCTCATAGGTTGACGATGTTGACTCAGCAAAAACCAGGCATTCTCGGCTCACTCGGTGTATTCTTGCATCGCTTGTGGAAGACAGTTGCCGTGTTCTTCCGCCGCTCATGGAAGACAATCCTGCTGATAATCACTGTAGTGGTCGCGACACTCGTGGTCAGCTCTTTCATATCAAAGATAATGGATGGCAATAGCGGCGCGAGCTTCCCAAGCGTCGGCAATGTTCACACAATAGGCGTGAAAGCCTACTGGGACCCAAGCCTTCAGAATGAGACTAAAAATGTGACGTGGGGCACCGTTTATCCCGGCGGATGGTACAACGTTACGCTCTACGTGCAGAGCACGAGCAACGTCCCCGTCATTCTGAAAATGCAGTACAACTGGGCTCTCCAAAATTCAAGTAACGCAACAGTCTACGAACCGAACTCCACGACATTCGACTACATGAACCTGAACTGGACCTACAATAACCAGACACTAGACCGACAGCAAACCATCCAGGTAACACTGATACTTTCTGTCAAAGACTCAGCCGACTTCATCAAAACGTTAGTCGACACCAACGCCCAACAGTTTACAATGGACATAACCATCGAAGCAAACGAACAATAACACCATCGCTGCGCGGTTCACGGAGAATCAATTCGAACAATTTCCCTGAATGACACTTCTGCCCGCAATTGGCAAAATGTGCTAGCCTTATATTCAGCTTACCACAAGAGGGGTCTATATGAACAGAAAACCTGATGCAATCTCTGCATTTTTCAGAGTAGCAGGTGAAGCCCTTTTCTTGTACGGGCTGCTCGGCTGGATCTACGGAGTGCTAATTCAGATAACACATCCCGAGTTTCTAGGCACAGGTCTAAGTCATCTCATACCCTGGATCAGAGTAGACACGTTTGCAATCTCATCCTTCATCATAAGCATCATAGGCTTCTTCATCTGGAGACTAACCAAAGAAACAGCCAACCAACGTTGAATCAAGCGCATCCGGTTCTTGGCAACCATTCGGACTCCTTTTGCCTCCTTGGGCTTCGTTACTGCAAGCATGCAGTCACGCGTGCTTAAACGAAAGCCCACCATCAAACAAACTCGGAGGCGTCCAATTGCCAACAACCTGGCGCAGCTTTGCGACACATAAAACAGCGTCTGCGAACTCGAACAGGACCCGAGCAGACACGGTTAGCGGGAGACACTGCAGTTTTCAACATATTATCGATTTCGAAACAACCGCTTTAATTGCGCACCCCTTTTTTCATCAGCGACAGGAAAGGAGTACTCGTTGACACATTCAATGGCCACTAACTCGATAAAGCATTTCAAGGATCAGATGATAATGTTCTATAACTATCTTCCATCCAACTTATATACCTCGGTCAAATTTTGTGATCTGCAAGAGAGGAGAAGCGCATGCTCCGTTCCCCAGTGATTAGCATCGTCATTCCGGCGTTCAACGAAGAGAAGACCATAGGGAACGTCATCGAGGACACGGCCACGGTGATGGACAGCATGAACATGCCGTACGAGATCATCGTCGTAGACGACGGCTCAACGGACAACACGAGAAGAGTGGCCGCGGCCTACAAGGCCACAGTATTATCAAACGAGAAAAACCGTGGAAAAGGCTACGCTGAGAGGAAAGGGTTCCAGCATGCGCAGGGCGACATAATCGTCACCATCGACGCTGACGGGGCACACAAGCCTAAGGAAATAAGCAACCTGATAACGCCGCTGTTCAACGGCACGGACGTCACGGCCGGCTCAAGATTCTTAGGCCGCGGAAAATATGGAACGTCAAAGCTGAACTTTCTGGGAAACCTAATGTTCAACATGTCAATCATGCTGATGACAGGCAGATACGTCACAGACAGCCAAACAGGCTTCAGAGCCATGAAAAAAGAAGTCCTGAAGAAGCTTAACCTAGAATCAGAAGGCTACGACATAGAAACCGAAATCACCGTCAAAAGCCTCAAAAACGGCTTCAAATTCCGCGAAGAACCAATAACCGTCAACAGAAGAGAATACAACACTTCAAAAATAAGACTATTCTCAGACGGCGCAAAAATCATCAAGACGATACTCAAGGCAAACGTGGCAAAAATCGAACACTAACAAAACAATGCTCCTGAAACAAGCTTCTAATCAGCCTCCACAAACCCACAAACAACACCAATTCTAGACTCGGTTGAAACAACCCGAGGCCAAAACAGTCAACCCCACACGCAACCGAAGCTTGCGTAAAAGACATACGACCAAACACCGAAAAACCGACCTAGGAGGGGGGGTATCAACTGTTCGGCTGTTTTCAACCCAACATTTGGGTAGGTCCAGTCTTGCCATGAGCAATCAGCAAACACGAGATTTCATGCTGGAAACCCATGGAGGACGCGAAAACCGACCGGGGAGGGGGGAGGTGCGTTTTAAGCGTGTTTTCAACCCTAAACCGCAGGTCAACCCTCTTTAACCCTCAAAGCCCGCAGCCAACGAAAAGAAACCTTAAATGCAAACCATATGATCTCAAAATGGATGTCAGAGGAAGAACACCCAACCGAGGCAAGAACCGAAGAAACAACATACGAACAGCCAACCATCACAGAAGCCCCAGTTAAGCAACAAACAGCAGAGGAGCAAGAATTGAACCCCAAACTAAAAAAGATAAGCCTCACACGAACCGTAGCTATAGGCATAGCCTTCCTCATCCCAGGAATACTCGCATTAGGCTTCGCGATACGGGCAAACTCGCAGGTCCTTGCCTTCATCGGTTTGGGCTTAACATTGTGGGGAGCCGTTTTCTTGCTCATCACGCCTGTAGAATATGTCAAAGCCGACCTGGTCACGGCAACCGCAGCCCCAGCATACGAAACCATCGAGCGAATACTCAAAGACCTAAAGCCAAAAGGCAACGGCATCTACATACCGCCTTACCCAAAAGACGCCTATTTGCCAGAACACCTCAAAGGCTTAAAGGAATCAGTAGTCTTCATCCCAACAGCAACAACCACAACAGCAACACCGTCCATAGAAGAAATCGCCCAAAGCAAATTCCTCCTACAAAACCCAAAAGGCATATGCATCACCTCACCCGGCCTAGGATTGCTCACACAGTTCGAAAAAGAAATCAGAACAGGCCTAACAAGAATCGGACTAGAAGAACTATGCGAAACGCTGCCGCAGCTGATACTGGAAAACTTCCAACTCGCAAAAGAAATCGATATGAGCCAGGAAAAAGACCAAGTCAGAATACGAATAGCAGATTCGATATACATGAGCCTCTACCGCAAACCAAACCAGAAAAGCATACAAACACTAGGATGCCCGCTCATAAGCGCCATCGCAGGCGCAATCGCAATAACCACAGGCAAACCCGTCACAATACAAGCGTTGAACGCAAACATAGACGCAGAAACAATCGAAGTCACATACCGCATATTAGAAGGCTAAAACCATGCATTTTCCTCTTTCAATTTCAGACATAAGCCTATGGCTAGCCGTCACAGCCATCATACTGCTGATCACTTCAGAGCTGCTGTCAAGCTCAACAGAATACTCAAGAAACCTCATCATAGAAAAAAAACGCCTAAGACTGATAGCACTTGCCCTAGGCGTAGGGTTCATGATCACCGTCATCATGCGCATTTTCTAAACCTTCTAGCATACGAAGGGATCAGCACAGCCGTCGCATTCAACCCAAGCAATGCCACGCTAAAACGAAGAGTTATGCTTCAAAAAGCAACCGATGAAAAAAAGGCGGTTGACGATGCTGATAGCCAGATCCGTTCAGGATCTAACTCCGCCCGCGTTCTAAGAGGCTAAACTCGTCGATACGGGGCTGACATGCCTGTGCTATTGTGTTCCAGTTATGGTCGTGTTGAAGCTGAAGGTCGTGATGCCTGTGATGCTCGATGAAACGTTGAGAGTGAGCACGGCTGAGACAATTGAGCTGGCAGTTAACACGTAGTTTTCCCTGTTCCACGTCAAAGTCATGTAGCTTGAAGCATTTGATGGGTTCCAACTGGTAGTCGTCATGTTCAGAGTCACGCTGGCGCTGCCCTCATTCTTCACGTAAACGGTCTGAGTCGCGTTGGCGCCTGGGCTTAAGGTTCCCCAGGCAATATTGGAAACGGCGTTCGTGCAGTTACTGTCATTGTACACTCCTATTTGTACTGTTGGCGGCGGAGGAGGCGGCGGGTACGATAGGCTGCCGTTATTGGAAAACATGTGAGATGCGCTCAGCGCACCGAAAACGGCCGCGATTACGCCTACGGCTGCTAGTGCTAAGGCTAGACTGTATTTTGTTTTGGTTAATGCCATGTTTTTGCACCGAGGAAGAAGGAAATCGTAAGTCTTAATAAACCTTATTGTCTACGTAAACAACACAAATACACGTCACAGAACATACAGCCAAACAAAAAGCACGTGCACAACACTCAAAAGCTCTCCAAAACTGTACAACAAACCCGAAACTCAGCCTGAATACTGATTCAAGATTCATAAGAGATTTAACAACATATGCCCCCAACTCTAACGTTGACTTCGAAGAGATTCAGCGGGTGAACCAACAGATGAAGAACAGAATAATCTCCTTAATTCTCTTGCCACTAGCAATCGTGCTCTGGATGATCGGATGGAGCATGCTGTTAGCAGCCTTCAACAAGGAACAAAAACGCCGACCAGACCGCGGCGAAGCAACGCCAAGAAAAGACCTTATCACCATAACGCCCATGATACCCGAAGAAATCGAAGCATGACGCGCGCTAGGTAAGCCCACTCTTGTTCATGCACCAATCAGAATATTGAGCGTACCAATGAACACTGTAAGGATCGTTAGAATCGTACACGGTTGTGGACTGTTGTGCCATCCACAGGCTCCATCGATTGCCAGTAAGTAGGCACGTTGAATGAAACGTTGTGGTTGGAACGTTGAACCAGTTGTTGGTCGACGTGCACACTTCGCAGAATTCTCCGGTCCGCTCTGCCGATTGCAGCTGTATGTTTGCCTGTGCAAGCAGGTTCCATCGGTTATTCCACCATATCCAGGATGCCCAGCTGCCACTTCCCTGATAACTGATCGCAAAATAGTAACTGTGGCCTACTGTCAGCGGGTATTGATTGTAGAAGCGCCAATCGTTATGTTCCGTATCGTATTCGGTCACGTATTGCGTATCAGGCTTCCAGCTTACTTCGGACCAGCCGACCTGTATCCACTTGGTGCGATTTGAACTATAGACCATGATCCAAGCATAGAAAAAATCATTATGGCTCTGGTCGTGGGGCACGCTTGGGTTTGTGACGCTGATTTCTGCACACACTCCCTGGCTTCCTCCATAGCTGGTTTCGGCCCCGAGAAACTTGTAAGACCACGTGGCAAAAACGCTAGATGGTTCAGAAGGCGTAGGAGCGCTTGGCCACGTCTCAGCAGTTGCGTTAAACGCCGAGAATATAGTAAGGGCGATCAGCATGGCGAACAGCAAACCAGTAGCATCAATCTTGACTCTCATTTTTGTTGACCCCAACTTGATCGTTCCGAGGGTGAATTCTGCCTGACCTCATGCGATTTGGAAATCACGCGCTATGCAGGCCTTCAACTATTCATGTGCAGGGCAAGTTGAAATCTTCTAGCTGACCGCCGATCCGTCTGGCTGGTTGTATGTGACGGTTGGGCCTTCGCATAGCAAGACATTCATGAGTTCCAAGAATTGTCTGCTTGAGAGTTTCTTTCCTATTTGTCCGGCACCTTGAAAAAGAAGATTCGCGAATCTTAATATAAGAGAAATTGCGGAAACCCCAATATTACAAAAACCGATATATTCTGATTCCTGACTTGTTCAGTACGCGAAATGCAGCGATCACCGCGTTATGCGGTCGACATGAGAGAACTTGAAAACTTTTTTCAGCTGCTTATGATGAGAACGTTGAAAGGAAGAGAAGGCGCGCTTCTATTGAACGATTTCCTTGTCTGGATCCACTATCGTTTCAATATCATTCTGTTCAATAGATTTGTCCAGGACAGTGTTGCAGTAGGGGCAGACGTTTACGAGCTTGGCTTTTCCCCCGGGGAAGTCCAGCATGACTAATGGTTTGCTGAAGACTTTTTTGCAGGAGGGACAAGATATGAGTATATTGCGTCCGTTTGTCTCTATTTGTTTAGCGATTTTTTTTGCGGTTTTTTTGTCGACTTTCTCTTCGGGTTTCGGAGCATGTTTGTCGCTGTTGTCCTTCTTTAGAAAGGCTGAGGCTAGGGCTACCGCGCTTAAGGCGATGGAGACAAATTGAGTAGCGTAAAGCAACCGTGCATAGGTCCAATAGGGTATTGCCCATTTGTTGCTGAACTGCAGTCCATAATCATACAGCGTTTTGTTGACGATTGTATCGATGGTTTTCTGGGAAAACATGACGAGAGCAGAGCTGACTAGCCATACGAGAAGAACGATTCTTGGAAACCAGGGGCCTTGGAGAAGGGTCTTCAGATTCATGCTCTCATCTAGACAGTTTGACGTTGAGTATAGAGAAAAACGTTATGAACGAAGAATACAGAGGCAGAAACCATCAAAGATAAAACGGCAAAATATGAATACAATGAAGTCTAGCATAGCTTTGATTCAAGAGGTTGTTTGGGTCGTGCGCGTTCTTTTCAGTAGGAATCGTTTCCTTGGTGTATCATGATCCATTGGCTGAGGCAGTACACGTTCTTCATGGCCTTGTTTGCGTTTTCTATTATTGACAGATTTAGTTGTTCGTCTGGTTTTTTGCGACGTTTCCATTTTATCATTTTCACATTCGCCACCCTGGTTATATTGTATCGTAAGCTATAATATACTTCATTCTTGACCCAGAATACTACGGGATCTGACATATTTGATACGTGAAACGTTACCCCGGCTAACTGCCAGTAATTTTGCAAACAACAGGTACTCATAAGCGTCAAATTACGAGGAATCAGTCACGGCTCGTACAGGCATTATCTCATCCATCGCGCGGGCTGTTTGTGCTGTTTTTTATTCGTGTATTCGTGGGAGAATTGTGTCGCTGGGCTCTTCAAGGATTAGCAAGGTGGATGCTTTCTCTAGAACTTTTTTTCAGTTTTGTCTTCTAGAAGTAACTCTTATAAACGTCTCAAACGTAACCGTTGGAAGAGTGGAGCTCCGGTAGAGGGTAAGGTTGTGTCTGATGTTGAGTTTTGAGCCGTCGGTCGGGGTCAGTTTGAGTGCGCTGGCTCGGCTGAGGTCGTTGAGTGTCAGGCGTGGTGTTTGGTTTAGGGTTTTGAGCAGGCTCGATCGGGGGCTGGTTGATTTGACGTTGAGAATGTTGAATAGCATACGCAGCAGAACTTTGGCGACGACGCTTTGGTCGATAATGCAGAGGCTAGTGGAGGCTTTGGAGGGCAAGGTCAGCTGGATGATGCGTCAAG
>Ga0315279_10003373_pt1 | contig 22351 bp, 19 predicted proteins | sample YL17G06_20_MG_FD_203694 | JGI IMG/M metagenome (GOLD analysis project Ga0315279, IMG submission 203694) | Sediment microbial communities from Yellowstone Lake, YNP, Wyoming, USA - YL17G06_20 | ecosystem: Environmental > Aquatic > Freshwater > Lake > Sediment | place: USA: Wyoming | collected... | reverse complement strand
TTCGAAGACCCTTGAAAGCCTCAAAGGAATTGGAAAGAGGACAGCAGATAAAATCATTGCTACGCTCCAGGGAAAGGTCGGTAAATTCGCCCTGATGAGGGAGGACCAAATTCCAGTCGATATTGAGGTCGTGGATATTAAGAGACAGGTGGAGGAGGTTTTGGTAAAGGATCTCGGCCACAAATTGAGTGAGGCACAAAGGCTGGTCAAAGAGGCCATATTGAGGAATCCGAATATCACCACACCTGAGGAATTGTTCGAAGAGGTCTATCGAGGCCAGAAGGATGTTGTGCCTTAAAGGAAAAGGAGATGAAGGAATCCGAAGAGGTAAGAGAAACGGCTTTCGAGGAAGGGACTCCTCCAGAAGTTGAGGATTTTCTCGATCTGAGGCCCCGAAAACTCTCCGAATATATTGGCCAGGGACAGGTTGTCGAGACTTTGGAGATTGCGATTCAGGCTGCCAGAAAACGAGGAGAACCTTTGGATCATGTTCTCTTTCATTCCCCTCCAGGATTGGGAAAGACGACTCTCGCTCATATCATTGCCACAGAGATGGAGGTTCGCCTCGTCACTTCCTCGGGACCTGCCCTCGAAAAAGGAGGAGATCTGATCAGCATCCTCACTCATCTGGAAAGAGGGGATGTCCTCTTTATTGATGAGGTGCACCGGCTTCCCAAAGTGGTAGAAGAATTTCTCTATCCGGCCATGGAGGATTTTTGCATCGATTTTATTTTTGATAAGGGCGCCCATGCGAGAAGTCATCGGTATCGGCTGGAACGGTTCACTCTCGTGGGCGCTACCACGCGGGCAGGGCTTCTTTCTGCACCTCTCCGGGAACGGTTTGGAATGTTGAGGAATCTCGATTTCTATTCTGTAGAAGAGCTTTGCCGGGTGGTCAGACGCTCTGCTGCCCTTTTAGGGGTGCCCATCGATGAGGGAGGTACACAGGAGATTGCCAAACGATCCAGAGGCACACCGAGAATTTCTAATCGTCTCCTTAAGAGAGTGAGGGATTTTGCTGAGATCCGTGGCCAGGGAAAGATCGACAAAGACATAGCGGATCAGGGACTGCGTTTGGAGGGGGTGGATGAGATCGGTTTGACAAGCCTTGATCGCAGGTTCCTGGAGACGATCATCCGGTATTATAAAGGGGGGCCAGTGGGTCTGGAGGCGATTGCTGCGACCCTCCAGGAAGAAGCGGATACGCTGGTCGATATGATTGAACCCTTTCTCCTGAAGATCGGTTTTGTCGCAAGGATGCAGAATGGGAGGAAGGCGACGGAATTGGCCTATCAACATTTTGGGATTCCCTATTCTGAATCCGGAAGACAACTCTCCCTCCCCACCCGGAAAAAACATTAAGCTGGAAAAAGATGGGCTCCATTCCCCTGTTCCTAATAAAACCTGCTTTCCGAGGAGATTCCAATGATGAGCAAAGAGATTGAATATCTTCCCCATTCATCAGGCTGTTTCTTGTGCGGAGATGAAAATACCTGTGGGGTACAGGCAAAATTTTTCGTTGAGGGAAACAACGTACGGGCGAGACTCGCCCTTCCCTCCCACCTCAACGGCTATAAAGACATCGCCCATGGTGGTGTCCTGGCTGGGCTTCTGGATGAGACGATGGGCTGGGCGGCTACTGTTTTCGGCAAAGAGCACCCGTTTTATGTTACGGGTGAGTTGACCATTAAATATTTAGCTCCTGTCTACGTGGGTGAGGAGATCGAGATCCACAGCCGTCTCATCAAGGACGCTAGTCGCATCGCCTATGGTGAGGGTGAGTTGATCTGTCATTCAAAGGTTTGTGTTCGGGCAAAAGGGAAATTTATTCCGATGAGCCATGAGGCAACAGCAGAAGTGGTCCCCTATCTAAAGTTTGATCAATGTCGAAAATATCGAACTTTATTCGATAGGTTGAAGAAGAGGTAAATTTTAATCTTAGCCCTGGCAACGATAACGACAACGGAAAGTTGAGGAAAACATCCAAACTAAGGAGTCAATGATGAAAAGGTTTGTCTCCCTTCTGGTCATTTTAATCGGTCTCGTTTCTCCTTCACTCGAAACTCCATCGGCGTTAGCAGGGGTGGGCAAGGGTAGCCCTCAATTCAGGGCCATTTCTGGGGTCTCAATGGGTGGTTATGGGGCCATGAATATCGGGTTGAATCACCCTGATTACTTTAAGACCATCGCCTGCTTGGGAGGTCCCCTAGATATGACTTACCTCCTCAAATATATCGAAAAAGATATGCTTGGAAATTATGATAACCTCCCCTCCTATCCCGATCGAGACACCCTGATCCATATGATTCAGGATCTGGTCATCAGTTTTGGAAACCCCGTCTACTATAACCCGCTATCAACCTACTATCCTCCTGGAATCACCAGTGAGAATGCCAGGGTGCCTACAACCCTTCTCAATTTTAAAGACGGGGAATATAATCCGGATGGAAGCCTGCCCGTCATCACATATGGAGATCCTGTGCCCAGCAATTGGGTTGAGGTCTTATTGGCGGTAGATCTCAACGATAATGGAAAGAGGGATCACGGAGAGCCCATCTTAAGACAATTTCATGAACCTTTTATTGATGCTGATGAAAACGGGATGTTCGATCCGGGGGAAGCCTTTTTAGATGTTGGACTGGATGGGGTTCCCGGGACGGGAGACTATGGAGAGGGGGATGGGAAGTTTACCTATAATCCCCATCGCGAAAATTTCATGGCCCAGGATCCATTGACCCATGCTAAAACCTCGGCCTTAGAAGTTCTTCAGGATCTGAATCTCTATCTTGATGCTGGGACAGAAGATGAATTTCAGTTCGACGTTCACACCGAAAATTTTGTTCAGACCTTGAAAGAAAGGGGACTGGATGTCTTGATTAAAAACGGTTTTCCGGAGAGCTTTCCCAAGATTTCTCACTTCGAAGAAAACAAAAGGGTCTACATGAGGTACCAGGGAGGGCATGTCGGGTTCAACAAGGAGAATATCGGCCTGAGCTTTAAAAAGGTCAGAGAAGGTGTGAAGGGGGCCATCCTCGTAGCCAACCGTTTCACGACGCTCTTCGGTTTTGTCTCAGACCATTTTCCACATGGAGAATACGGTACCGACCCCTACGAGATGTTTAGGTATCCGAGCAAGATGACAACGGCTTCCTTCTACAGCCCTTCGTTAAATAGAAAGATGAAGTTTGGAATCTACCTTCCTCCCGGGTATAAGAGAAATAAAAACACCTATTACCCTGTCCTTTACCTTCTGGGAGGCTATAATATGTCCGTTACGGGCATGGCCAATTCGTCGATGCGATCGGCCCTGGACGCTCTGATCTTGAGCGGAGAAATGCAAAAGATGATTATCGTGATCCCAGACGGAATGAATTACAAGAATCAAAGAGGACACTTCTTTGTCAACCAGATCGATCGCGAGCGGGGTGACCATTTTATGAATTATTTTTTTGATCTTGTCACCTATATCGATGGTCACTATAAGACGAAATAAGAGTCCACAGACCAGATTAAAGGACTTCTTTGCTGATTTCAATCTTGGCTTTGGCTCGTAATTGATGGAGCCAGTTTTGGTAGAATTCTTCCCCCTTCTGATAAATCAGCCGCTTTTCAAGATCTTTCTTCATCAGTGGAAATTTATTCTGATCCGCAAGTTCAACCGCTGACAGTCTTACCACAAAATATCCATCCTTTGTGCGAAGGACTTCTTTGGGAATGGGATTTCCTTTTGTGAGCGAGGAGAGGATTCCCATGAACTCCCCGGCGGGACCAATTTTTGGGACCACCCCTCCTGTCCGGTTGAAGAAACCCGTTTCTTCCACGTGGAATCCCCTCTCTTTCCCTATTTCATTTAGATCCTTTCCCTTTTGAATCTGACTGAGAAGGTCTTCGGCGATCTGGCGGGCCTTCTCCTCAGCCTTCATTCCGGTGACCTTCTTTCTGACCTCCTCCTTTACCTCTTCCGAAGGAGGGATTCGAGACTCTTTCTTATCCAATAGCTTTAAGATATAGAAATGGGGGGGGATATTGACCACAGGAGAGATCTCTCCGACCTTCAAGGAGAAGGCGCTGGAGAAGAAGGAAGGATCCCTGCCGATTTCTGGGATCTCATCGCCTTCCTTAAAAAACCCTGTGGTCTTTATAGGAAGATTCTTTTCTCTGGCAAACCCTTCTAAATCTCGGCTCCGGAAAAGGGAGTAGAAGGCGTCATCCGCTTTTCGGGAGGCTTCTACTTTTGCCTTTTCTTTCTTTAAAGCCTGAAGAATCTGGTCTTTTACTTCCTCGAAGGATTTTTGTTTCTCTTCCTTGACCTCCTCTATTTTAAAAATATGGAATCCATCTCTTCCTGCTGACACTCCACTCAGGTCACCGGCCTTCATCGAAAAGAGAATTGGTTCAATTTGCTCACCCAACATCCCTTTTTGAATCCATCCCAGGTCGCCGCCCTTCGAGGCATTTTCCGCTTCAGAATACTGCTTTGCTAATGAACCAAAATCCTTCGTCTTTTTGGCTTTTTCCAAAATCTCTTCAGCCTTCTTCTTTTTCCCCTCCAATTGATCAGGTGTGTCTTGTGGCCCTGCTTTGATCAGGATGTCCCTCACCCTCACCTGTTTGGGTATCTTAAAAGTATCTTTTCGGAGATCATAATATCGTTTGATTTCATCTGAGGAGACCTGAACATGGTTCTCAAAATCAGAAGGTCGAAAGAGAAGATACTGAATCTGAATGAAAGTGGGAATTCTGAATTCCTCTTGGTGTTTCTGGTAATAGTCCTTCATCTCCACCTCATTCACAGTAACCTGTCCTTTAAAGGCCTCAGGAAGGACCTTTAGGAAGGCGAGATTGATCCGTTCGTTCTCAAAGAGATACGTCTCGAGTATCTCCTCTTCAGAAACCTTCCCTCCATTCAATCTAATCAGGTTGACTGCCTTCGACAGCAGGAGATTTTCCCGCTGATTCCGTTCAAACTCCTCTGGGCTCATCCGGTTGATTCGAAGAAACCTCTCATAGTTCCGTTGATCAAATTGACCATTGACCTGAAAATACGGGATGGATTCGATGAACTCCTTCAGTTCTTCATCGTATACCCTAAAGCCCAATCTCGCACCCTCTTGGCCGATGAGAATGCGAGAGATGAGATCGTCCATCACCTTTTCTCTCAGGTGGAGCTCTTCGATCATCTTCTCCGAGAAGGATGGGCCCAAGGTATCTCGATATTGCTTGATCACAGCTTGATAGGCATCACCGTAATCCTTCATTTCGATGACGACTCCATTGACTTTGGCTGCATAAGTCGTTTTTTTCTCTTTGAAGTAGGCATAACCCCCGAAAAACAAGACGAAAGAAAGAACCACCAATATCAATATGCCCTTGAGCATCCATGATGTCGCATGTTCCCTTAATATCCTCAACATAAAGGTTCTCCTTTCAATCACCCCTACCTACCGCAGGCAGGAGTGGTACGAATTGAAGATGTTTACCCCGTTAGAAAGTAGGAGACTTTCTAACGGGGTTTACCCCATATTATTAATCAATCTTTTTTAAAAACACAAGGGTCTGTCAATGTAACCCCTCCGAAGCTGTGAAAAAATTGCTTTGGTCAACCTTTGTCCCGAAAGGACGAGTGAATTTCCAAAGCTTTAGAATGCGCTCGTTGAGGTTAAGGGTCACCCGCCAGGGCAATAAAGATACGTGGTTAAGCGAGCTTACGGCACAGTGGTTCAATTTCCAAAGGTTGCGCTCTAAAGCTTCTCCAATCCACCCGTCCTTTCCATTTGAACGATGTTCCCGATTTTTTCACACCTTCTCCGTCTCTGGTGTGATTGGATCGGGGTGGTCTCCCCTCCGAAACCTTCAAAGGCGGATCTTTAGAGGGAGGGCAATCGGCGGGTAGTGCTAATGGGACCATTTTAAGGGTATCTATCCCTTGACTCATCGCTCAAATGTGCCGCTTCAAGTTTTCTCTGGAGAGACCACCTCGATCCTGGCATAGGATCTCCGACCGTAACTGAGGCATCACTTGTCAATGTTGAATTTTCTGTTGAATTTTCTTGAATCGAACCGAAGTATTTGTTAATATAAGACAGTTTTTGGACGGAGAGGGGAAAGGGATGGTTTTCAACTCGTTGTGGGGACTGTTTTCAACGGATTTAGCGATTGATTTAGGAACCGCCAATACCGTCGTTTATGTGAAGGGAAAAGGGATCGTCTCTTCCGAGCCCTCCGTGGTTGCCATTCAGAGGGATTCGAGAGGAGAGAAACGTATCCTGGCCGTAGGCCGTGAGGCGAAAGAGATGTTGGGTCGAACCCCCGGGAGCATCTTTGCCATTCGGCCGATGAAGGATGGGGTGATTGCTGATTTTGAAATCACGGGTGAAATGCTTCGTTATTTCATCACGAAGGCCCACAATCGCAAGACGTTCATTCGGCCCCGAGTGGTCATCTCCGTTCCGTCTGGTATCACGCCTGTAGAAAAACGGGCGGTTCGGGAATCGGCCCAGTCTGCCGGCGCAAGGGAGATCTACCTCATTGAAGAGCCGATGGCCGGGGCTATCGGTGCCGGACTTCCCATCACGGAAGCTTCTGGAAATATGGTTGTCGACATCGGGGGAGGGACAACGGAGGTGGCCGTTATCTCCCTGTCCGGGATCGTGACGAGTCAATCCATCCGGGTGGCGGGTGATAAGATGGATGAGGCCATCGTCCAATACGTCAAAAGAAAATATAACCTTCTCATTGGTGAACGGACGGCTGAATTGATCAAGATCAACATTGGAACCGCTTATCCTGAAGAAAACCCTCAAAGCATCGAGGTCAAAGGAAGGGACTTGGTGACAGGGATTCCCAAAACCCTTGAAATCAATAGTGAGGAGGTCCGGGAGGCTTTGGCCGAATCGATCAACACCATCATTGATACCGTCCGCATCACTCTCGAAGGAACACCCCCTGAATTGGCTGCAGATATTGTGGACAAAGGGATCGTCCTGGTGGGGGGTGGGGCCCTTCTGAAAAACCTTGATGTTCTCCTCCGAGAGGTGACCAGCCTTCCCATCACCATTGTGGATGATCCCCTCTCAGCGATTGTTTTGGGTGCAGGGATGGTCCTGGACAACGAAGCATTGCTCCATGCCGTGACGGTCCAATATTGAAGACTGATGAGGATACGTGGCTTTTTCCTCTATCGAAAATATAGTCTACCCGCATTTATTATCATCATCCTGTTATCTGCCCTGATCCTGATGTCGTTGAGGGTGAAACAGCGAAAGGGGGTGGACTTTTTGGATGCTCTTCTTATAGAGTTCTGTTCCCCATTTCAGAAAGTCTCGACCTCCGTCAGCAAGACCATCCAAGGGGTTTTTCGAGGATATCTTTTCTTGATCCACCTTCAAAAAGAGAATACAATGCTCAAACAGAGGCTCGTTGAGCTCCAACAAGAGAACCATCAGATGAAGGAAATGGCCATTGCCAACGAGCGCCTTCAGAAACTCCTCCAGTTTCGGGAAAAAATTTCCTCTTCCGTGATTGCGGCCGAAGTGATCGGCCAAGACCCATCCTCCTGGTTCAAGAGTGTGACCATCAACAAAGGGGAAAAGGACGGGATACGAAAGGGGATGGCGGTGATCTCCCACGAGGGGGTGATCGGCCAAATTCTCAAAACCGCTCCCGATTATGCCACCATTCTTCTCATTACCGACTACAACAGTGCCATCGATTCTATTGTCCAGAGAACCCGGGCCAAAGCGATTGTGGAGGGAAAAGGAGAGAATCGATGTCAACTGAAATACCTTCTGCGAGCGGACGAGGTGATCGTTGGAGATATCGTCGTCACTTCCGGATTGGGTGGAAATTTTCCAAAAGGGTTGATGGTGGGTGAAATACGAAAGGTGGATAAAAGGGGCCACGGCGTTTTTCAGAATGCAGAACTTGTCCCGAGTGTGGATCTGACAAAGCTGGAGGAAGTCCTTGTCATCACCGGATCTTCTCTCCCCCTCCAAGAAGAGAAGGGGAAGAAGGGAAAGAAGACCAAATGAGACGGATCATCTTTCCTCTTTTTTTAGGAATTCTTTTTATAACCCTGCAGACAACGCTGTTGAGGTCACTCCCCGTTCAGAGGATCCGACCTGATATCGTCCTGATCCTCACCCTCTACCTGGGTCTTTCGTATCCCCTGATCTCTGGTGGAATCTTGGCCTTCTTTATGGGGTATCTCATGGACCTCTTTTCTGGAAATGTCCTCGGCCTTTACACCTTCTCCAGGCCTCTCATCTTTTATATTGCACAACTCTTCAAAGGGCGTTTCTATTTGGAAGGTTTCTTATCCCAATTCCTTTTTGTCTTCCTCTCCGCCTTGGTGGAGGGTCTCCTCATTCTCATCCTTCTTAACGGCCTCAATCCCAATCCCCTCGGGAACCTCTATCCCATGTTGTTCACCGTTCTTCTTCCGCAGTCTTTTTTCACTGGTTTAATCACCCCCATCCTCTTCTTTCTTCTCAATAAAGATTCGCTTCTCCTATCCAATCAGAAGAGGATGGGATTAAGGGAGAGGGGATAGATCATGATGGAATTGAACACTCAGAGGATGGAGGAGTTCAAAGGAAGGTATAAGTATCTTGTCGCCTTTGTTGGAGTGGCCTTCCTTCTTCTCTTCATCCGTCTGTGGCACCTTCAGGTGATCAGGGGGAATGAATTCATGCGATTATCCGAGAATAATCGGATTCGGATTCGTGAAAATCCAGCTGACCGCGGGATGTTATTGGATCGGAAGGGGCGTCTCTTGGCCCATAACCGGCCTTCCTTCGAGGTCTATCTTATCCCAGAAGACCTGAAGAAAAACCCCGAGGTTCTGGTGAAGGTGGGGGAGATGCTGAACATGACTCAGAATGAAATTAGGAACAAACTGCAGAGCCTAAAAAAGCGCCCTCCCTTCAAACCAGTGAAGATTAAATCCGATATTGATTGGAATGAACTCGCCCTCCTCGAATTCAACCGAGTTCATCTTCCAGGTCTCATTGTGGATGTTCGACCAAGGAGGGCCTACCATTATGACGATCTGGCTTCTCATCTCATTGGTTACCTCGGGGAGGTTGATGAAAATGACCTGAGACAGTCGAAGGATTCCCCCTATCGATTGGGTGCCTTCATCGGAAAATATGGAGTCGAATGCCAGTGGGAGACCGATCTCAGGGGGGTGGATGGAGGTCGGCAGATCGAGGTGGATGCTCTGGGAAGGGAGATCAAACCCCTGCGGAGCGTGGATCCCTTTCCCGGAAACAATCTCATTCTGACCATTGACCTCGACCTCCAGCAGGTGGCTGAGGAGGCTTTTCAAGACAAGGGGGGGGGCCTCATTGCCATGGATCCCAAAACGGGTAAAATTTTGGCGATGGTGAGCAAGCCTTCTTTCGATCCTGCTCTCTTTGCGAGAAATATTTCGCCTGAAGAGTGGAGATCTCTAATAGAAAACCCTCATCATCCTCTCCAGAACAAGGGAATTCAAGGTCAATATCCTCCTGGTTCAGTGTTCAAAATCGTTACCGCCATTGCCGGTCTGGAATCCGGGATCATCACCCCGGATACACAGTTGACCTGCACAGGTACCTATCCATACGGGAATCGGGATTTCCGGTGTTGGAAAGAAGGAGGACATGGAACTCTGAGCCTCCATCGGGCCATCGTCGAATCTTGTGATATCTATTTCTATCAAGTGGGACTCAAAGTGGGGGTCGACAGAATTGCCCATTATGCGAGCGAGCTCGGTTTGGGAAGACCGACGGGTATCCATCTGCCACACGAAAAACCGGGGATCGTCCCCTCCAGTTCCTGGAAGAAAAAGCGTTTTGGAGTCCCTTGGTATAGTGGTGAGACACTTTCCCTTGCGGTGGGTCAGGGGTATCTGAACACGACACCCATTCAACTCGTGAACCTCATCTCGGCTGTTTCCAACAATGGGAAGTTCTACCTTCCTCAAGTGGTGGAAAGGGTGGAAAATATTTATGGGACGGTATTAAAAGAGTATCGCCCTGTGGAGATCGGGGGGGCGAATATCTCTGAAAATACTCTCCGTATCATCCAGGAAGCCTTATCGGGGGTGGTCAACGAGCCTCATGGAACCGGATGGGCTTGCGCCTTGAAGGGGGTCAAAGTGGCAGGGAAGACGGGAACGGCCCAAGTGATCCGAATGGCACAGAATTTTAGAAAGGGAGATATGGACCGGATGCCTCTAAAATTCCGGGATCATGCATGGTTTATCGCCTACGCCCCTTGTGAGAACCCACAGATCGCGATTGCCGTCCTCGTCGAGCATGGAGGTTTCGGGGCAGCAGCAGCAGTCCCAATTGCCAAGAAGGTAATGGAAAAGTATTTCAGCCTTGAACCCGAATCCTCTCCTAAAATGGCGGGAAGATTGATGGATTCAAGCCTGAATGGTGCAAGGTAATTCAGGATTTAAGGTGTCTAAGATTCAAGGGGTCAAGTGAAATGCCACTTGGACCCATAAACCCTCGAATCCTTGAACCCTTTTAGAAAAGAACTTATGATGATTGATCGACGTCTCTTCACTCACTTCGATTGGACTTTGGTGGGGATTGCACTCATCATCGCCTCCATCGGCATCCTCAACCTTTACAGCACTACCTGCAATGGAGAGGCCTCCGGCACCCCGCTCTACCTCAAGCAGATCTCTTGGTTGCTGATCGGATTAGTGGTGATGATGATTATTGCCTTCATCGAATACCGTTTTTATTCGGACTTTGCTTATATCATCTATTTGATTGCCTTCTTCTTATTATTGGTGGTCATGGGTTACGGGATCATCACCTCAGGCGCGCAGAGATGGATCAGGATTGGCGTTCTCTCCTTTCAGCCTTCCGAATTTGTTAAAATTTCTCTGATCATGGCACTGGCGAAGTTCTTTCATCGACCTCCAAATCGAGAGGGCTATACGCTGAGGAACCTTCCTATACCCTTTCTTTTCGTTTTTCTACCGATCGTTTTGATCCTCAAACAACCCGATCTGGGAACCGCCATCATCCTTCTCTTGATTTTCATTTCCGTGCTTCTTTTCGTGAGAATTCGGTGGTCTTCCCTTCTTACCATCGGATTAGCCGGGGCGGCCGTCATTCCACTCCTTTGGGGTTTTCTTAAAGGATACCAGAAGAAGCGGATCATCACCTTCTTTAACCCGGACTTGGATCCACTGGGTGCTGGCTATCATCTGATTCAATCGAAGATTGCGGTGGGATCGGGGGGGATCATTGGGAAAGGTTTCATGAAGGGGACTCAGTGCAAACTGGGTTTCCTTCCCGAGCAGCAGACGGACTTTATCTTCTCAGCCCTGGGAGAGGAGTGGGGGCTGATCGGCTCTCTCCTTGTCGTGGGACTCTATCTCGCCCTGATTCTGTGGGGGCTTCGCATCGCAATCGAAGCAAAGGATCGATTTGGTGCGATCCTCTCCTTTGGTGTGGTAGCCATGTTCTTCTGGCATATCTTCATTAACATTGGAATGGTGTTGGGCATGATGCCGGTGGTGGGAATTCCTCTCCCCTTGCTCAGTTATGGCGGATCTTTCCTCATTTCTACTCTGATCGGAATTGGCCTCCTCCTTAATGTCAGCATGAGACGGTATCTTTTCTAATTCGGAGTTCGGAATGCGGAATTCGGAATATCTAATTTAGAATTTTAGCTCTGATTTGAATTCCGCAATCATCATTCCGCAATCCGCATTCAGAAGGGGACGTCATCATCTGGCCCAGGGGTCACTTCTTGGTCAATCCCTACCTCCTTCTCAGAATCGGGTATTTCCACGGGTGCTCCTGCTGTTCCTAACATCTGCATCTGATTTGCGATAATTTCGGTGGTAAACTTACGATTTCCTTCCTTGTCTTCCCAAGAGCGAGTTCGAATTCGGCCTTCTACATAGACCTGTTTCCCCTTGTGTAGATATTCTCCACATATCTCAGCCAATTTGCCGAAAGCGACAACCCGATGCCATTCTGTAAAGGTGGTTTTCTCGCCGGACCGGTTGACTCGATTTTCGGTCGTCGCCATTCTGAAATTTGCGACAGTAGTGCCGCTGCTCAAATACTTCACCTCGGGGTCTGCACCCAAATTACCGATGAGAATGACTTTGTTCACTCCGGCCATAAAATCCTCCTCTTTCTGGTATGAGCCTCGTAGGGTTCGTGCTCAGCTATCCTTCCTGCGGGTAAGCCGGCAACCCCTTTCCATTCCCCCCCTGGGGAAGGATGAGGGAAATGATGGTTGATCGATATGTCACCTTACCATTTCCAACACCTCTTTTCAAGGAGATATTGACGAGGGTAAGCCTCTTTTTTTCCGTGATGAGATTAAGCACCACGAGGAAGACAGGACCGATGAGAAAGTTTTAGACCTGCCTGCGCGTAGTCCCGCCTTGCGGGACGAAGGCAGGGCGGAACCCCTTATGGATTTAACTCGAATGTTGAAAAACCCATCAAAAACCTCTTTTTTTTAGCAAATACGAAAGTTACCCCTAACCTGTCAAATGACCACATTTCTAAAACGTTCGAAGTCCGTTCTGTCTTCCTCTGCTCATTTCACGGAATTGGGGATGCTTCCTTGACGAGGTGAAAAATGTATTTTAGTTTTCTATCATGTCACTCCCTTTCTCTCTTCATTGACAAAACCTATCATTTTCGTATAATATTTTCCTGTTTTTCGATTTCGAGCAGGAGCTATTTGTGAGATATCTCTACAAATCAGAAGGCTATTCCATCCCGCAAAGACTGCTTTTTATTCCCCTTAAGGAGACCATTATCTTTCCTTACGTCGTGATCCCGCTCTTTTTCCAATCGGATGAAGCCTTAACGATATTGAATAAGGTGATATTGGAGAATAGTCTCATCGGATGCGTGGGGCAGCGTGACCCTCGTCTCAAAGATCCCCAACCGAAGGATCTCCTTTCTGTTGGAACGGTTTGTAAAATTTTACAATTGGTCAAGTTGCCGAATAAAGGAATGAAGATCTTTGTAGAAGGACTTTCAAGGGTCTTTCTCCAGAACATCACCCAGGAAACCCCTTATTTCAAGACGGACGTCAAGGAGGTGAATGAGCATCAGGAAAGGACCATTCTTTCCGAGACCCTTGTCCAGAGTGTCGGGACCCTTTTTAAAATTTCCCTCTCTATGGGGAAGCCTCTTCCCGAGGAGATGCTAAAGACTCTCGATAAAATTGACCATCCAGGCCGGCTTGCTGACCTGATCGCTATCACCCTTCATTTGGGATTAAAAGAACAGCAAGACATCTTCGAAACCATCGATCCTTTGGACCGATTGAAGAAGGTTTTTGAGCACTTCAGTCGGGAGATTCAATCCTTCCCGGCAAGGCCCAATCCATTGATCCATCCGGGTAAAGAGCCGGGCAAATTTCAAAAGGATCATTCGTTACGCCCCCCTATGAGGGGGCAGAAGGAGATGCCGGAGGAGGACCCCTATTTGGCGGAAATCTATGAACTTCGGGAAAAGGTCCGAGTCGCCGGAATGCCCCAGAAGGTCGAAGAGATTGCTTATAAAGAAATCAACCGCTTAGAGCGGATGAATCCGGTTTCGGCAGAATATACCGTCTCCAGGACTTATCTCGACTACCTCGTCACCATACCTTGGAATAAGAAGACGGTGGATAACCTTAACCTCGACCAGGCCCACACCGTCCTCAATGAAGATCATTATGATCTCGAGAAAGTAAAGGAACGAATCTTAGAATTTTTAGCCGTTAAGAAATTGAAGGATCTTATGAAGGGCCCGATTCTCTGCTTTGTCGGGCCCCCTGGGGTTGGCAAAACATCCTTAGGGCGCTCCATCGCCCGTGCCTTGGAGAGGAAGTTTATCCGTATCTCATTAGGAGGGGTGAGGGATGAGGCGGAAATCCGGGGACACCGTCGGACCTATGTGGGGGCGCTTCCGGGAAGGATCATTCAGGAGATGAGAAGGGTGGAGACCTCTAATCCGGTTTTTATGCTCGACGAGGTGGACAAGATCGGCCAGGATGTTCGGGGAGATCCGGCAGCTGCCCTTCTTGAAGCCCTCGATCCGGAGCAGAATTTTTCACTTACGGATCATTACTTAGATGTTTCTTTTGACCTCTCCCATGTCCTATTCATCACCACAGCCAACACCTTATCACCCATCCCTCCCGCTCTGCTGGATCGAATGGAGGTGATCCATCTCTCAGGATATACAGAGGAGGAGAAGGAGAAGATCGCCTTCCAATTTCTGATCCCCCACCAAAAAGAAGAGAATGGGTTGAAGAACTACCCTCTCTCTTTCACTTCAGAAGCCATTTATAAGATCATTCGGGAATATACCCGGGAGGCAGGGGTCCGAAATTTGGAAAGAGAAATTGCTACCGTATGTCGTAAGATGGCGAAGGAATTGGCGATGGGAAATACCCCAAAGGAGATCGTCGATGAAGCGGCGGCGGAGGGACTTCTGGGTCCAAGAAAGTTCTTCCGAGAGGTTGCCCAGGAGAAAGACCGCATCGGGGTGGCCACCGGATTGGCCTGGACAGAAAATGGAGGAGATATTATCTTCATTGAGACTTCTAAAATGAAAGGGGATAAGGGCCTCATCTTGACGGGTTCACTCGGAGAGGTGATGAAGGAATCTGCCCAGGCAGCTCTCTCTTATATTCGAACCAATGCCCCCTTCCTCGGTATTCCTGAAAATTTCTATCAGGAATGTGATCTTCATATCCATATCCCGGCCGGGGCGACCCCTAAAGATGGGCCTTCTGCAGGAATCACCATTGCCGCTGCCGTCGTCTCTCTTTTAAAAGGAAAGCCCGTTCCTCATGAGATGGCGATGACTGGGGAGTTGACATTGAGCGGAAGAATACTTCCGGTGGGAGGAGTGAAGGAGAAGGTCCTGGCAGCCCGAAGGACAGGGGTGAAGACAGTGATCCTGCCTAAGGGAAATGAAAAGAATCTCGATGATATTCCGGACTATGTCAAAAGGGAAATGAACCTGGTCTTGGTCGAACACATTCAAGAGGTATTAGATCTAACTCTCCCCTCGTAGGGATAAATAGTTCGGAGTGATGGGTTCGGAGAGTTTAGTTTTGAAACTCTGGACTCTAAACTCCGAACTCAGAACTACTCAGTCCTTTAGATGATGACACCTTTTAAGTCCGGTTTTATTTCTATCCTGGGAAGGCCAAATGTTGGGAAATCGACTCTTTTTAATCGCATCCTCGGTGAGAGGATTGCCATCGTCGCTGAAAGACCCCAGACGACGCGAAACCGAATTCTCGGGATAAAAAATGTGGAAGGAGGCCAATTCATCTTCATGGATACTCCCGGTATCCACGAAGGAAGGTCCGAATTGAATAGACGGATGGTCTCAACGGCCATTACTTCCGGTCGGGATTCGGATGTCCTTCTCTTTATGATTGAGGCCTCGTCCCCTCTCGTGGAAAAGGACCGGCAGATGACCGAATCCCTCAGGGGAAGCAAGGGTGTTCCCTTTCTGATCATCAATAAAATCGATCTGGTGAAGAGAGAAAACCTCCTCCCTATCATCGATCAATACCAAAAGGTTCATTCTTTTCAAGAAATCATCCCCATTTCGGCGATCACCGGAGAAGGGGTGGATATCTTGTTAGATGAAATCCTCAAAGTTCTTCCCGAATCCCCACGCTATTATCCGGAAGATATGATCACTGACCAGACACAACGTTTTCTCGTATCTGAAATTATTCGAGGGAAAGTGATCGGACAATCCTATCAGGAAATTCCATATTCGACCGCTGTCACGATTGAGGAGTTCAAGGAGCGTCCTGAAAAAAATATGGTTGCCATTAAGGGGACGATCCATGTCGAAAGGGATTCTCAGAAAAAGATCCTCATTGGAAAGGGAGGGCAAAAGTTACGGAAGATCGGAGAAGCAGCCAGGAAAGAAGTGGAAGCCCTCTTGGGGACAAAGGTCTTTTTAGAATTGTGGGTGGATGTCGAGAAGAATTGGACCCGTGATCCCCGTGCCTTGAATCGGTTGGGCTATTAGTAACCCTTGACCCTTGGGCCTTGAGGTGACCCTCCTGTGGACGAGACGGAATCTTTCGGAAAGTACCTTAGAAGAGAACGGGAATCGAAGAAGATCTCCCTGAGAGAAGTAGCAAGAAATACGAGGGTGAGAGAGCACCTCCTTAAGGCCATCGAAGAGGATCATTATGAGGTTCTTCCCTCTGCCACCTATGTCAAAGGCTTCCTTTCAGCCTATGCCAAATATATCGGGATCAACCCAGATGATGTCGTTCTTCGTTATGAAAGTGTTTTGAAAGGAGGACCGGTCACCCGTCCGGAGGTCCCGCCCGCAAAGAAGATTTCATGGAATGCAAAACATTTTGGGATGCTTGGGGTCATCCTCCTTATCAGCCTTATCGCCTTTTACTTCCTCTTTCTTCGTCCTTCTAAGCCACCCGTTGAACCCATCTCCGAAAAACCCAAGGTAGAAAAAATCCTCCCCTCCCCTGTTCCTCCTCAAATCGCTGGCACCACTTCAACTCCGGAAGAACAAGCTTTCTCAATTCAGCTGAAAGCGGTTGAGGAAACCTGGATTCGCATTCAGATCAATGGCCAACCTGAACATGAAATGACCCTTAAACCAGGAGAGACAACCTCCCACCGAGCCCTGAAACGAGTCCATCTCTTGATGGGAAATGCGGGTGGTCTTGACATCACATTCAGAGGGAAATCCTTGGAGAGATTTGGTAAATCGGGAGAAGTCGTCACCCTGATCTTTACCCCACAAGGGGTAGAGGTCAAACGTCCTGAGAAACCAATAGCTCCATGAAAAAGTTTCAAAGTTCGTAACACTTTAGCTGTTTGAAATCGAAAGCGAATGGTTCCCCGGTCAGGGATGCTTCCAAAGTTTTAGAATGCGGTCTTTTATGCTTTATCGTTTCGAAACGGAGAAGACGAACAAGACCTTGCAACCGTATTGGAACCATGGGAATGATCGAGTAAAAGGTTTCCGCTCTAAAACTTTTCCAACACCCCTGACCGGTGTTTCATGGGGGCGATTTTTCAAAGCGCTTAAGTGTTACCAAAGTTCTAATTCCATAGATTTGAAATTTGAGCTTTGACATTTGGCATTCCCTTTGTTACCTATTTGTTATGCTCATGAATGACCTCCTTCTTGTCGTAGCGGCTTTTGTGGAACAGCGGTGAACCACTTTGGATGGTGGGACATCGTTTCGAGAAGGAGTTTATATCTTGACAAAAAGGTCTCATTTTAGTACAGATAGAAGTGATCCGTACTTAGAAAATTGCTTGAAAGTTCAGTGTTCAACCGAGCCCCAATCTTGAGTTGGAAAAAGTGAGCAAGGATTATCGTAAATCTTATAAGATTTTTTTGATTTTATTTCTTCTCTCTTTCGGCACCAATCTTTTCATGTTGACTCTCTACTTTAAGGACAGAGTCGTTTCACTCTCTAAATCGCTGATCCCATCCCCCCTCTCAAAAGAGGTTAAAGAGACTCAGAAGGTAAAAGGACCTCAAGAAACGAAAGTATTTGGGGTTAAAGAGACTCAGAAGGCAAAAGGATCTCAAGAAACGAAAGTGCCTAAGGGGATGGTTCCTTTCCCCTTTGTCCATGTCATCAACAGGGACTATTTCCTGCTTTGCGAGAAGCATAGCAGGACCCTCACCCTTTATCGCTCCGAAGAGAGTGCTTTTCCGCTGGTCAAAAGTTATCCTTGCATTGTAGGATCCAATAATGTGGACAAGAAAGAAGCCGGGGATCTGGCAACACCTGAGGGGATCTATTTTCTGACCTCTTACCTGACTGAAAAAAGCCTATCTGAAAAATACGGTTCTGGGGCCTTTTCACTCAATTACCCCAACTTTCTTGATCAAAAAGAGGGCAAGAAAGGCAGCGGCATCTGGCTCCATGGTCATCCCGATCACTTAGAAAGGCCACCCTTTTCTGAAGGATGTGTCGTCGTAAAGAATGAGATCTTGAAAGAGCTGGCTGGTTTTATCAAAGTAGGGGATACCCCCATCGTGATTGTTGACACCATTAAGTATCAACCCCAAGAGAACCAACAGAGATTCATTCAAGACTTGTCTCATTTTCTGGATGATTGGAAAAAGGCCTGGGAAAGTCGCGATCCTGATAAGTACCTCAGTTTTTACAGCAAAGATTTCGTCAGTAGCGATGGGAAGAACTATCAGAAATTTAAAGAATATAAACATCGGGTCAATCCGTCCAAAAAATTTATCCAGCTGCAAATTGAGAAAAAGGCCTTTCTCCTTTCCCAGAAAGATGGGGGACATATCGCCATTCTGAGAATTAATCAGGATTATCGTTCAGACAGTTTCAGAAGCTTTAGCCGTAAGATTCTGTACCTAAAAGAAGAACAGGGAAAATGGAAAATCATTGGCGACATCCCTCTCTGAAAGTCAGATGGTTCTTCTTTTTTCTGGGAATCATCGGGCTCTTCTTCGGGGATGTTCTTATGAGTTATTCCCTTGTGAGAGGGGAGGTGAGGACCTTTTCCGAAACCCAGACGTTCTTTAAAGGTTCTGATCAAGAGGTGAATGTCTATTATCTCTCTGGAAGGGAGACAGGGCCTAGGATGCTCATCTTTGGTGGCATTCATGGGGATGAATCTGGAGGATACCTCACAGTGGATCGGTATGTAGGCCTGAAATGTGTGAAAGGGAGTTTGATGATCGTCCCTCGATTAAATCTCTACGCTATTTTAACGAAAAAACGGACAGGTCTGAGTGGTAGGGATATGAATCGAAAATTTTACCCTTCCGAAGAGAATAAAGACCCTGATGACAAGGTCGCCGGGTTGGCCAAATCTCTCATGGACCGAGCGGATATCATACTCAACCTGCACCAAGGCCATGGCTTTTATTCCCCCGTTTGGATTGATAAGACCCGAAATCCTATCCGGTGGGGACAATGTAACATCATTGATGTACCTGTCCTCAATCTACCCGATGGAAGAAGGTTAAAGCTGGAGCATTTTGCTCAAGGAGTGGTCGAAAAGATCAATTCCGAGATTAGGGATAAGAGGTACCACTTTCATGTGAATAATACGAATACGTCCAGCAATGGGTCGCTGCATCCGGAACAGAGAAAGTCGCTGACTTACTATGCCTTGACAGGGAAGCATAAGATGGCATTTGGTATTGAAGCGACCAATCACTGTTCTCTTCCTCAGGCCATCGGTTATTTAACAATGGCTGTTAATGAAATGATGAAAGAGGCTGGTATCATGGCCGAAGCCTTTCCTTCCGCTTCCCCGGCGATGATTGCGAGCGAGCTAAGAAGAAATGAGAAGTTTTCAGGTTTGATCGTAAGAATTAATGATGACGAGAGGCTTATTCCACCCGAAAGTGAGATCTTCCTAACCCCAGGGGATCGGTTCCAGATTCTTTCTGTCAAAGCGATGCACACCCGTGGTTGGTATCCCTTTTTATCGGGTTCCCATATCTATAATGGGGTCGGAAAGGTATTTCTGATCGAAAAGAATGATCAGGTCATTCTTCAGAAGGATGGAAAGAGAGTGGCTGCCTTTAGTATTTTGATGAAAGAAAATGTTCCCTCCAAATTGGAAGCAGGTACTTAAGGCACCCTTGGCTGAAGGGGGGATTTAGAGAGAAAGAGGCAATGGTTCGATATCGCGACGAAGATGAAAGAGAGGGAATCTCCTGGAGAGAGATTGATCGAAAAAAGGACCGAAGTCCATATGCCCCGAAGGAAACGCCTGAGGATCGAGGGCGGTCTCGTCGGTCTGAATGGGTGATGAGGAAGTATCGTAAGGAGGTGGATAAACTCTTCATGGGCAAGAAAGGGACAAAGAAACATCAGAAGGCACGTAACGACATCGATCGTTATCACGGTACAGATCAATTCGATACGGCAGTCAAGTCCTATTTGGATCAATATGGCCTACCGGATGACTGGAGCACGCTCTCCCTTCTATTAGATTATTCAGATGCCGAGCAGGTTTTGCAGGTTCTCACCGCCATGAAGGATCTTTATGAAGCGAGAACTCCAATGGAAAAGCAGGGCTTCAAAGCCAAATTGGACATCTTGGCCATGACCGCTCATGACAGCGATCTAAGAGATTTTGCGGAGGAGATGCTGAAGACCTTATAACCCTCGGTGATACTATTTCTCTTTTTATCTTTTTTTAAAATGGATTTCTCTAAATTTTGGAATACTTTCTTTCGGAGAGTTTTTTAGAAGTTTTTAAAGGAAGGGGACTCCGCCTTTTTTGGCGCAATCTCTCGAGCCTCTTGTATTCTCCATATTTGCCCCGTTAGAAAGCCCCGTCACTTATGCCGGGGATGTAGAAAAAAATTTTCGTTCTTTATTGAGGGCGGGGTTAAAATCCCGTCTTTTCTAACGGGGTTTGCCGAATCGTCCGCCTCTTCCCATTTCTTGTCGACGATGCTCTCGGTGAAGGATTCTTTCCCTTTAAGAAAGGGTCGGCTCCATACGACGATGTCTTGATAAGAGGGAAGCCTTGATATGTTTATCTAAGAGACCTTCGAGTTGATTCTTATCCCAGCCCGCATAGGTCTCCTTTCCTTCAACAATAAAGGTCGGATATTTTCGAATTCTGTGACGAAGGGATTTATAAATTCCGAGAAAAGATTGGGCGTCAATAAGTCTGATGAGGAGACGGTGTTTATAGAGCCGTGTCAATTCTCGGATCCAGTCGGAGAGCTTCGCAAACTCCTCCTTCAAATCCGGAGGATATTCATTCACCTCTTTTTGATGAAACTTTTTGTCGAGGCCCGCTTCATCGAAGAAGATCTCACAATGGCGGCAGTGATCAAAAGTCGTCAACACCCGGGTGACAATTTCCAAGGATATGGGTCTCATCATCTTTCTCCTTTACCCACAATAGTAACACCCTGACCCATCGGATTTCAAACCGAATCTCTCTTTACCCCATACCCTCTCCTTTCAAACTAACGGTTCGGAGTGGTTAGCTCGGTGTTCGGAGAAATAAGAAATACTCCGAACGCTTAACTCCTAACTTTCTTTTAGGAAGAGGTATACACTGACAAGCGGCGACTTGTTTCAGCCACCATACACCATATGATATCCAGAGGGAGGTGGGATTCGATGGTGGAATCGAATAAGACTCTGATCCTTGGAGGAAACTCTTCATCCCCTTTCCACAAAATATATGCTAATGGAACCCTGGGAAAGACCTCCAGCGCGAATCCCTTATCTCCGTAGAGGATTTCACTACCACCCATTTTTTTGCCAGCCCTAAGAAAGACCTCCGGATCACTTCCGAAAAGTTTTTCCAATTCTTCTACCTGAAGGCGATGAGGACCCTGGAAGAATGTGAAGCCCCCTTTCAGCCCCTTCTCACTGACCCAGGTGTGAGTGGGTTTGATGTCTTTGGTTTTAGTGAGGTAAACGAGGACCATCAGGTAGAAATATTGGTAAAATTCCTCTTCCACGGTGTGGTCATTCCATTCTATCCTCAGGATCTTTTTCTCTTTTGGGAGGATTAAGTACTTCAGATGATAGACAGGCAAAATGAATCCTTCCAGGGTAGGGTTATATATAGCTTCTGTTCTATTGCAGACATCAGTGGGATGAAGTTGAGAAAGCTTATCCCAATGGAAAGAGTCAATCGTCGTTTTTTGGTTTGTCTCTTCTTGCATCATTGATAGAGGTTATATGATGGAATGAATCCCGACTTGTTTAGCAGGATGATGGTTGCATGGTGGAGCTGAACGGGATCGAACCGTCGACCTGTCGATGCGACCGCTCTCCCTTTGGGTTGCAAACCGGAAGAGCTACAATATCCCTTTTACTCTCAGCTCTAACCTGCCTTTAATAGATTTGAAATACCTTTCCCTTGAGGCAGCCTCAGACCGTGTCGAATATTCTTCCTTATAGACAAGCCTCCAAGGTCTTTTCCTTCTCGTTGATAAGCTTTTCCCATTGTTATGTTCAACAAGTCTTTTCTCAAGATTGGAAGTATAACCTACATAAGAAGAATCCGTTGTTTCACTCTTCAGGACGTATATAAAGTAGGGCATAAAAAATGGTGGAGCTGAACGGGATCGAACCGTCGACCTCTTGAATGCCATTCAAGCGCTCTCCCAGCTGAGCTACAGCCCCACAAGAATTCAAAATAACACAGCGGAAAATATGTTGTCAAATCCAATTTTTGCCTCTATCTATTCCCCTCCCCCTTGATGGGGGAGCGAAGGCGGTTCATCATCTGGAGGAGGTGGTGGTGGGCTTTGAATCGACAGGAGTTTATGGAGAACCTTTGATTCATTTCCTGAATAACAAAGGGATCAAGCTGGTCCAGGTCAATCCTCTGCAT
>Ga0315279_10003372_pt1 | contig 22378 bp, 20 predicted proteins | sample YL17G06_20_MG_FD_203694 | JGI IMG/M metagenome (GOLD analysis project Ga0315279, IMG submission 203694) | Sediment microbial communities from Yellowstone Lake, YNP, Wyoming, USA - YL17G06_20 | ecosystem: Environmental > Aquatic > Freshwater > Lake > Sediment | place: USA: Wyoming | collected... | reverse complement strand
TCAATCCAAAGGCTAGATTTATCAAATCCAGAAGGCTATCTTCTGCAGCATACTCGAATTCACCAGGAGATTTCACGGCCCCATATATTCCGACCGTATTGATATTTATTTCTCTTGCCGGGACAAAGACCAGATCCCCTCCCAAAACATAAGGATTTCTGATTCTATCTCCGATTCTCCAAAACCTGAAAACATCTGCTTTTGACAAGGTCCCATTAGAGTGGGTAACCACAATGTTCCTGAGGGAGGAATTTTCCAGAAAGCCTCCGGCCAGTGCAATCACCTCAGAAATCCGGGTATTGGCAAAGACCGAGTAAATCCCGGGGGCACTCACCACTCCCGCCACAGTCACCTTAAATCTTCTTAATCCTACCAGGGTGACGGTCACCCTCACATTTTTGTAAGATGTCATGATCGCTTCTTGGATTATTTTTTTGGCTTCTCTTAGGCTCTTCCCACTTATCTCCACGCTTCCCACCCGTGGGATTAGAAGATTACCTTCCGGGGTAATCTGTAATTGGCAGCTATAATTGACTTCGCCCCAAAGATCAATGGATAGCACATCCCCAGCTCCTACCACGTACTCTTCCGGGTCAATGTTCTTCTCCAAAATCTGCGTTTCCCCAACCGGAGCGGAAACCGGGGGCAAAGCTTTCTCCCCTTCTGTCCCCTGTGCATACAAAACGTCCCCAGAAATCTTCAGATAAGATGTCAATCCATTACACAACAGAAACTGAAAAAGTATGATCCCACTGAACAAAAATGCTTTTCTCAAACTCAATCCTCCATTTGTGGTAAGATAACGTTAATTCAAATCAAAGACTCGTAAAAGACTCCTCTCTACTCTTTTAAAAAAAGCTCCTTCTGTTTTAAAGAATTCGGTAGCGTGAATATTTCGGGTTGCTGGTTTTTCGCTTTTCACTGATATGACTTATTAACCTCTAATCTTTTTATGTTTACTTGGGTATGGGTTAGGTTGTTTGATGCGAAGCATCCATCCCAACGGCAAAGGGTGAAAATGTCCATGCTAAAGCTCTCCTAACTGGTTGGAAAGTGACCATGTTTGTAGTGAATCTCAAAAAACGAAGTTTAATACGCGCACAGATGTCCAGACAGAGACGTCCGTTTGCTCCCCGGGCTTCAACACCGATGCCAAGCACCCACATACGAATGATTGTAGAAAGTTAATATTCAACGTAAAAAAGCAAAATCCAATAACCATTTTGCGACATTCTTTAGCAAAATTTAAAAAAGCCGAGCGTTTCATGGGGCGTAAACTCCATCCTAACCCGGCACTTTGACCTTTCGCTAAGCTAAGGCGATGAATAAAGTCACACCGAACAATTTTTAAAAAATCAGCCATTCTAAAAATAATGAAAATTGACACGGAATCTGTTCAAAGCAATCTGGATGATTCTTAACTTATCTCAAGACACAGAATTCATGCGCACAAATCCTTACCCTCTTGGTCTTATAACCTCCTCCTTTAAAAATAGCAGACACCTCAAAATCCTTACAAAACCATGTTTTTCCGATCTATTTCAATAACATAAAGTAATAGTATATCTAAATTTCCCCTCCCTGTCAAGAAAAAAATCAGAAATTGTCAATGCAAATAGAAAATGTCAGTAGTTGATAGTTACAAGCTCATTTTCTTTTTGTTCTATAAGGGGTTGGAGGTATTTGATTCTTTCTTTTGATATGGGTTTATGTTTCAGCTTTTTGCCCTGGTAAAAAATATGAACGGAACCATCCAGATATTCATGCACCTCCACCTTAGCTTTGAAAAAGCTTAACCGATATTCATTGGGCAGGATCTGAAAAGTCTTTCCCCGGTAACTAATAGTATTATCCCCCGCAACCGTCCTTTCCTCCTTTAAGCAGAAGATGTCCTTTAAGAATAATCCTTTTGGTAAAGACCTATAGGCAGAGCCACCTTCTTTAGCCGAGCGGGAAAACATTAGGTTATGTTTGGGAATAAACTTCTCTGTTAAATAGCGGTTGGCTCTTCTAAGGTGGAGATGTTATATAACCTGAGCTCCAAACCCCGCCAAAGGCGGGGGAGTACCTCGAACTTCCTCTCCACCCTCCCCTTGGCTTGAGGTGAATAGGCGTAGATCATCCTTACTCCTAATTCCTCTAAGGCTCTGGCAAATTGAGGAATTTTCGGGGATACTTTCATTCCATAATGTCTTGACAATTGTCCTTTTGAAATTATATTGCAGAAATTCGTATTATGTTGATAAGAAAGGATTGTAAAGCTATGAACAATACACATAAGCATATCGCTGAAAAGGAAGATCAACTTCTCAAATGCTTAAAATGCGGCACCTGTCTTTCGGTTTGCCCACTTTATGCGGAGATAAAGTATGAACCCGCCGCACCCAGAGGGAGAGTGGCTTTAATCAATGCGGCAAACAAGGGAGAAATCGACTTAAGCGAATTGTTTCGAAAAAAAATCAACTTCTGTCTAAACTGCAAATCGTGTGTGGAGGCTTGTCCCGGCGGGGTAAGGTCGGACGATCTGATCCTATGCGCCAGGGCAGATTTAGTGGATCGAGGAAAATTCACTCTCCTGGAAAGATTGATCTTTCGTCACTTGATAAAAAGGGGAAGGCTCCTTCCTCCGGTGGCAAGATGGGCTGTCTTTGCCGGAAGATTAGCCAATAAAATTCTACCTGAGAAAAATCCCTTGACTTTATTTTTACCTTTTCCTGAGGGATGGAAGGATAGAATCTATCCTAAGATTGCCAAGAAACCCTTGAGAAAAAGAATTCCTGAGGTGATAAAGGTAAAAAATCCCAAGATGCGGGTGGGGTATTTTTACGGCTGTGGCACGAACTTAGTCTATCCAGAAATAGGTGAGGCGTTGATTAAGGTTTTAACTCATAACGATATAGAGGTGGTGATTCCAAAGGGACAGATATGCTGTGGGACCTCTATCTACAATTCAGGCGACTTCAAAACCGGAATTAAACACGCTAAGAAGAACTTGAAGATATTCAAAGATGCCAAAGTGGACTGCATTGTGGTGAATTGTGCTTCCTGTGGTTTAACTTTAAAGAAGGAATATAAAGAACTTTTGGGAGTCGACTTCGACATTCCAGTTTATGACATCTCTGAATTTCTGACCAAAGTCATAGATATAAAAAAGGATTTCATAAAGCCGGAACATGAATACACCATTACCTATCATGATCCCTGTCATCTTAACCGGGGTCAAGGAATAAAAGCTGAACCCAGAAAGATATTAAATGAACTCCCCGGAGTGAAGTTTATTGAGATGAAAGATGCGGACAGATGCTGTGGAGGCGGAGGGTCTTTCCATTTGAAATATTATCCCATCTCCGTGGGGGTGATGAAACATAAACTAAAAAATATGGAAAAAATCGATCCTGATTTTTTGGTTGCCGGTTGCCCCGGCTGTATGATGCGCTTCGAAGAGACCTTCCTCCAGAAAAAGATGAGGCAAAAAGTAAAACATCCCATCCAACTCTTAGCCGACGCCTATCCAGATGGGACAAAACCATAGCGCGATCTCAGGCTGGAGTGCACCAGCTTGCTGGTGCGGTTTTTGGTTGTGTCAGACCCCTTAGACCTGACACACTGTCAGGAGTAGCTCCTGACAGAACAAAAAATTCAATTCTAAATTCTCATTTCGGCAAATTGATGACAAGAGTGTCCATATCTGCTCCTTTGTCGTGATATAAGATATATTGTAGCTTGTAAGGAAATTTTACATCTGGAAGGATTTTTATCGAGAATTTCATCTTTTCGTTGGATAGCGAAGGAGTAAATATTCGCTCCCCTCTGTAAGGGATAAATGTATTTACCTCGTAACTCCATGCTTGCACTCTCGCCGTTGATTCCCAAACCACGAAGCCAGAACTCTCAAAGTGAAACTCCGCAGGAACTGCAATCACTATTTTACAGTTTAGTGCTATTTCGTCGCCTTCATTAGTAATTTGGGGCATAATGCTCAACCTTCCCAATGTATCCTTATCGCATTCCTTGACCCCCAATTTCAGCTTGGGTCTTCTCATTAGCTCTTTTTCCAACAGTTTCTGCCGTTCATCTAATAAGGCAAGTTGTTTATCACTTGCCTCAACGATCTTTGCAAGAATTCTTCCATAGTCTGCAATCCCTTTTGAGAAACTATCGACATTTCTTTGCAATCCACTTATTGATTTCTGAAACTCCTGTTGTTGCTTACTGATTCCCTCGTTTAATCCCCTGACTGTGCTATCGAATCTACCTACACTGGTCGGGAGGTAAGAAATCTGCTCATTTACTTTGGTGAAAAGAGTGCTCAGTGTGTCCATTTGTGCGATCATTGTAGAACCAGATTTCCGAGACTGTTGTAAGGCGTGGTAGGAAATCCAAATTGCAGCTAAAGAAACCACCAAGGTCAACAGTGGGGTAAACATCTGGATTCCCTGGCGATGACCCCAAAGCAACTTCTTCATTTCCTTGTAGGCCCTACCTATGTTTAACCAAATTCCTCTCAATATCTTGCTTACGAACGTTTTAACCTTTTTCATTTTCTCAAATTTCATGACTACGATTTTGGATTATAATAACGCTTTTGATTTGCAAAGTCAATTTTTTTATCGTTTCTGAAGCAATTGAAAAGTAAGGTCTCATTCGCTTCACCTAAAGGTGAACACTCCAAAAAGTTTACTTTGTTAAAAATTTCACAAAATCTTCTTGCATTTCTAGGGGAGTCATAATATATTTAATTCTGCAATAAATAAAGTCCGCAGGGGTAAACCCTGCCCAATAGATCGGGAAAGGACAAAATATGAAGATCGATTTAAAATATGGCGATTCGCACAAAGAGTTGAAATTGAATGACAAGAATGTGATGGGAATTCTGGAATTGAAAAAAGTGCCCGGACTTCCCGATGTCACCAAAGCGGAAATTGAGGCGTTAAAGAATCCAATTGGAACAAAAAGACTCTCGGAGATCGCCAAGGGAAAGATGACCGCCTGCGTGGTGGTCTCGGATTATACCAGAGGCACACCTTATAAACGACCGAATTTCAATTTGTTATTGCCCATCTTGGACGAGCTACACGCTGGGGGAATTAAAGACGAGAATATCAAATTTTTGGTGGGGACAGGAGCGCACCGTGCCCATACGAAGAAAGAAAACATAGATAATTTTGGTGAGGAGATTGTAAATAAGTATGAAGTCATAAGCCATGACTGTGACAAAAACAATGTCTCTCTGGGAAAGCTCTCCACCGGAAACGAGCTTTTGGTGGACAAACTTTGGCTCGATTCAGAGGTGAAAGTCATGACCGGACTCATCACCACCCATTATTTTGGTGGCTTCTCCGGAGGGAGAAAGGGGATACTTCCGGGAATAGTCGCCCGGGAGACCGTTCGGAAAAACCATGCCATGATAATTAACCCGGAAGTAGACATTGCCAAAACCAAAGGTAATCCAATCTCCGATGAGATGGATGAAGCCGCCGAAAAGGCAGGAGTCGATTTTCTTTTGAATGTGGTGATCAATGACAAAAAGGAGATCGTGAAGATTGTAGCAGGCGATCTGGTGCAGGTTTTTGAGGCGGGATGGAAAGCTTGTAGAGATTTATACCGTGTGACATTCCATGAAAAGGCGGACGTGGTCTTCGCCTGTGCCGGAGGTTATCCCAAGGATGTGAGCCTGTATCAGTCCCAAAAGACCATAAATAATGCAAAATTAGTCTTAAAAGAAGGGGGAACAATAGTTCTGATTTCAGAGTGCCGGGAAGGAATCGGCTCGGATACTTTCGCTGAATGGCTTCTGAAAGCTTCCTCTTTGGATGAATTGTTGAATACCAAACAGGAGAAAATAACCGTAGGTGGACATACCGCCGTAGGAAATGCTAAGGTCTTAAAGAGATTTGATATTTTGGTGGTTTCAAATATAAAAAAGGAGGATCTGGAAAAAAGATTCTACGAGTCCGCAAAAAGCATCGAGGATGCCATAGGGTGGGTGAAAGAGAAACACGGTAATAATTTCAAATCTTACGTGATGCCGCAGGCAGGATTGATTTATCCTTGCTTGGAGAAATAGATTTCGGAGTAGCGACACTTGTGTCGCATTAAGAAGTTTCTCCTCTCCCCTCCAGGGAGAGGGTAAGGTGAGGGGGGGAATTAAGCGGAGTAGCGACACTTGTCGCGTTAAAAAAAGCTAATCATAGAAAATAATAAATTTCTGAAATCAAAAACCAACCTCAAAAAAAGGAGAAACAGAAATGGCAGACATAATTGTCAATGACGAAAGGCTGAAGAAATTCTGCAGCCAGGTCTTTGTGAAATTGGGCGTTCCGGAAAAAGATGCCGAGGTCACCTCGGATGTATTAGTAATGTCGGACTTGAGAGGAATTCCCTCGCATGGAGTTGCCCGTCTGATGAGATATGTCAACGGGATTAAGGGAGGAACCATACTTCCTAATATCAAGCCAAAGATTGTAACCGAATCGGACACTACTGCCGCGATAGATGGGCAGAACGGTTTGGGACAGCCCGCCGGTTATTTTGGGATGAATTTAGCCATTAACAAAGCAAAAAAGATTGGAGCTGGCTTTGTCACGGTAAGAAACAGTAACCACTATGGAATTGCGGGATACTATTCCATGATGGCACTGAAGGATAACTTAATTGGTATCTCCATGACCAATTCCGCTCCTTTAGCGGTTCCTACCTTCGGTCGGGACATGATCATCGGGACAAATCCCATCAGCGTGGTCGCCCCTTGCGGCAAGGAAAGACCGTATGTCTTGGATATGGCAACTACTGTGGTTCCTCGTGGAAAATTAGAGGTTCTGCAGAGATTAGGCAAGGACATGCCTTTAGGCTGGGCCGTAGATGCACAAGGTGTTCCTACTTCTGACACCAAGCAAGTGCTGGATAACATGACCAAGGCGGTTGGTGGGGGAGTTCTTCCTCTGGGTGGAGCAGGAGAAGACCTATCCGGGCACAAAGGATATGGGCTTTCTTTGCTGGTGGACGTCCTCTCCGGTGCTCTATCCGGCGCGGGCTATGGTCCCAATGTGGACAGCAAAAAGGCAGGAAAGCCAGTCCCCGCCAATGTGGGACATTTCTTCGGAGCGTTAAAGATCGAGAATTTCATCCCTTTGAATCAATTCAAAGCCACTATGGATGAAATGCTTTCCGGTTTAAAGAGCTCCAATAAAGCTAAAGGAGCACAGAGAATCTACATTCATGGTGAAAAGGAATTCGAGAAATATGACGAGTACAGGAGGAATGGAGTCCCCCTGGAAGAGAGCGTGATTGCGGCTATGAAGAAGCTCTCCACGGAGATGAATATCAAATACGACATAGAAAAGTAAAACCTAAAGCCCCCCGTATGGGGGGCTTTTTTTATCTTAGTATGAAGTAACAAAGAGGCTTTCAGTTCCGTATCAAATTTTGTGTCATTTTTATTGCACTCTAATCTTCCTTGTTCGTCACGGACACCCTGTCCGTGACGCTATTATAGTAGCGGATAAGATGTCCGTTACCAACGAAAGAAAGCAAATTTGAAGGCGGACTAAAATGAAAAGCAATTTAGAAAATGATTTGAAGAAATTGTTTAGTAAAGAGCAGGTTCTCACTTCGAAAGAGGAGAGACTCTGCTACTCTTATGATGCCACCAACAAAAGCTTCCTTCCCGATGCCATAGTTATTCCTCACTCCACCGAAGATGTGGTCAAACTGATGAAATATGCCCATGAACATAAGATCTCGGTAATCCCCAGAGGCGCAGGCTCAGGCTACACCGGAGGAAGCCTTCCCGTCAAAGGTGGAATCGTGGTTACTTTCGAACAGATGACTAAAATTTTGCTTCTGGATAAAGAGAAAAAATATGCGGTAGTTGAGCCAGGTTTAGTCACTCAGGAGTTCGCTGATTACGTGGATAGATTTGGGCTTTTATATCCCCCTGATCCAGCCAGCTTGAAATTCTCCACGTTGGGAGGGAATGTGGCAGAATGTTCCGGAGGATTAAAGGGTAGAAAATACGGAGTGACAAAAAACTATGTGCTTGGACTGGAGACAGTTCTTTCGGATGGACAGATTATGAGAACAGGAATCTTGTCCGCCGAAGGCGGATTCGCCTCTAGCGGAAATGGACAAAATGAAAACTCCTACGATTTGGAAGGACTCTTGGTTGGCTCAGAAGGGACTTTGGGATTGGTCACCAAGATAGCCTCGAGGCTTTTGGACAAGGTCAAATATGAACAGACCTTGCTGGCAACTTTTAATAAAATGGAAGATGCCGCCGAAGTGGTGGCGGCGATAACTGCATCCGGTATCATTCCCTCTGTTTTGGAATTTATAGATGGAGATACACTATCCTGTGTTCTGGAATACATTAAGGTGGACAATATCCAAAAATCTGAGGCGGTCCTTTTGATCGAGACGGATGGAAATGATAAGGCCGAGGTGCAACAGGAGTTTGAAAAGGTTTTGCAAATCTGCAAGGAAAAAAGGGCAAAGAGTCTGCAGTATGCTGAAACTAAGGATGAAAAGGAACAACTCTGGAAAATCAGACGGTCAATCTCCGCTTCGCTTTTGAGGATAGCTCCTACTAAAGTGAATGAAGACATATGTGTTCCCGCCAGCAAATTGCCCGCTATGGTTAAGCACATACAAGAGCTTTCACGGAAACATCAAGTCGGAATAAACACCTTTGGACATGCGGGTGATGGCAATCTGCATGTCACCTTCATGTGCGACTCGCGGAACGAAGAACAGATGAAAAGAGTGGAGAAGGCAGTGGATGAGCTTTTTGATATGACCTTAAAATTGGGTGGGACCCTCTCTGGTGAGCATGGAATTGGAATAACCAAAGCCAAATATTTGGAGCAGGAGCTCGGAAAATCCGGTGTGGAATTGACCAAAAAGATCAAATCCGCCTTCGACCCCGAACAGATCATGAATCCCGGAAAGATTTTTACATAAGAACTGGTGGTGCATCAATTATGGTCTTCAACCAAATAAGTCAACATACCCTGTTTCCACATAAGATTAAGGTCTAGTTCTAAGCCACTTTAGTGGCGTTAGCACCTAAACCTGACTAAAGTCAGTTAGAACAACTTATAGTTACAAGAGACGTCAAGTTAAATAGTTGATGACCATTATTGATGCACTTGTTTAAGGCAAGTCTTCCATGATAAACAGGCTTCCCCTGCTTTTTTTCAACCACTTACTTATTGGTGTTTTTTTCATCTTGACAATGGTGTAGTTCCCTTTCTATATTGAGTGTGTACTTTATACACCAACCTGGAGGGTCGTATGAATGTTTCAAAAATCAGGATAAACAAAGCGATATTTAAGATTCCAAAAAGCATTAACGCTAAAAAAGTCCGTTATCAATTAGGTGAGATCATCAATAAGGTCAGCTATGGTCATCAGCCCATGGTGATTACTCGAAATGGCAATCCAGAAGTGGTCATTATAGGGGCGGAAGACTATGAGGACATGGTCGATCTGATGGACACTATGGCTGAGGAACTTAATCCTAAGTTCCGAAAGACTCTCAAGAAAGCAAGGCGGGAGTACGAGAGAGGAGAGGTCGGCACCGCTGAATAATGAATTTGGAAAGGCACCGGCATTTCCCCCCGCCTTTGGCGGGGCATTAAGACTAATGTCAACGCATCTGAAGAAAGGAGGTGAAAAAATATGAAACCTATGGAGAAAAAAAGTCTGAATTCGCCGGATGAAACACGTTCCTTCCCCAAGGGAAAGCTCCAACTTGTCACACTGGGAGGCATTACTTTTGGACGAAGCACTTTTGAGCCGGGATGGAAGTGGTCCGAATCCGTCAAACCGATAGTCAAGACCAAAAGCTGCGAGGCCCTGCACACCCTGTATCACGTTTCGGGACGGTTGAGGGTAAGAATGGATGACGGTACGGAGGAAGAATTTGGTCCAGGCGACGTGTCGGTACTTCCTCCTGGACACGATGCCTGGGTTGTTGGAAAGGAACCCGTAGTGATAATCGATGTCACCGGCATGACCCAATACGCGAAACCCAAGTAGTTTAATGCTTCGCTCACGGTGGGTGTTCTTCACCCACCGTTTTCTTTTTTGCTCCTGGCTGAGTAACACCAACTGGGACCGAGGAGAAACCGTGGCTTTTTCTGTTTCCCTCCTTATTCGATTTCAAATGCGTCCCGATTTATCGGGATGAATCCTCTTGCAATTCCGCAGAAGATAATATATTTTAGGCTGAGCGTTTGAAGATTCTTATGCGCACTAACTTATAAAATGCAAAATTCAAAAAGCAAAATTAAAAATTGCAACTAAAAATTCAAAATCGAAATGACTATTTTGGCAAAGGGTTTAATTTTTCTTTTTGGATTGTAATTTTGAATTTTTCATTTTGCATTTTTAATTGATCAGATTAGCAATTCATAAACTTTAGCAAAAAGGATTTTTGAATGCATTTGCAAATAGACGGCAATTACGGTGAAGGGGGTGGGCAGATATTGAGAACCACTTTATCCCTTTCCTGTCTTTTGAAAAAACCCGTAGAGATAACCAACATCAGGAAGGGGAGAAAGATTCCCGGGTTACAGCCCCAGCATCTCACCTCGGTTAATGCCTGCAAAAGCATCAGCGAAGCCGAAGTCGAAGGAAACAAGCTGCAGTCTTTGACCTTGAAATTTTCTCCCCAAAAAATCAAAGGCGGAGATTTCACTTTCAATGTGGCAGAAGAGAAAAGAAGCGCCGGATCAACATCTTTGATTTTGCAGGCACTATTTTTACCTTTGAGTTTATCTGAGCAGAGTTCACATATCACATTATTAGGCGGGACCCATGTTCCCTGGAGTCCTCCTTTTGATTATCTAAAAGAGATCTTTTTGCCTATGGTCAGAAAGATCGGGTGTCAAATGGAGCTTCAGATAAGGAAATGGGGCTGGTATCCTAAAGGAGGAGGAGAAGTCCATTGCGTGATCCATCCAGTAGAAAAATTGGCATCTCTTAATTTGACTGAAAGAGGAAGACTTTTGAATCTAACAGGAATCTCAGTCGTCTCCAATTTGCCTACCCCTATTGCAGAAAGACAGAAAAACCAAGCCTTAAAAATACTAAAGGAAAAAGATTTTTCACCAGAAATTAAAATAGTCCAAGCTCCCTCTATCGGTCAGGGCACCTTTTTCTTTTTGAAAGCGGAGTTTGAAAACTCCGTAGCCGGTTTCGGAGCTTTGGGCGAAATAGGTAAGAGGGCTGAGAAGATAGCAGAGGAGGCTTGTCAAGAATTTTTGGAATTCATAGTAACCAAAGCCGCCGTTGATCCACATCTATCAGATCAATTGATCCCTTATTTAGCCTTGGCAGAAGGGCAATCCTCTTTTACCGTTTCCCGGATATCCCAGCATCTTTTGACCAACGTCTGGGTGGTCCAACAATTCCTTCCAACAAAAATCACGGTGGAGGGTGACGAGGGGAGCGAGGGGAAGGTGATTATTACCCCGTCTTAAATTCACAACCCGAGAAAAACCCCCGCCGATAAAACCGTCGGCAGGGCTATGCTTTTAGATACATACCGTAGCGTCGGTGCCAATTTCTGCACAGGCGGAGTAGCTATCAAAGATTCATACGAATTTTCTTAAATTTTCCCTCCCCGCAAGATCAACCAGAGGATATTTTTTATTCTCAAGCCTGTAGTGAGGGAAGCGAATCTAAAAGCTGAAAGTCTAAAAGATTTTCGTGTAACGTTGAATTTGAAAAAACGCACGGGCCATTTGAGTTCATTTTTATCGCAAAGCGTAGAAGTTTTTAGCGTATTAGTTTGTTTTCTTAGATCCTTCACTTCCATCCTCACTTTGCAGTCTCCCTCATTTGCTGTCATCTCATCGATTTTATCCATTACCCTTATGGCTTCGTTGATTCCTCTTTCAATCTGTTTAAATTTTTTGAAACTGATAAGTCCGTGTTTATATTTTATTTCATTAAGCCTTAAGGCTCCTTGGTAGGTGCTTTGCACAATTTCATCTTTGGTCATCCAGTGTGTCTCGTAATTTAACATATGCTTCCAGCTTGGACTCAAAAGCGCCCGCCGGTGTTCTTCCAGAGTGCGAAAAAACAATTTGTAACCGAACTTTTCCGGGTTCTCAAAAACGCAACTCCCCGGATCTACAAAAGGAGCCAAAGGTGCAATATAAGGATGAAGTCCTTTCCCCTTACCAAATCTTTCTAACAGGTAATCGCAATATTCCACCGTATCCAAAACCGATTGATAATTCTGGTGAGACAAGCCGATCATAAAGAACAAATCCAGCCTCTGGCAGCCAAATTCTAAGGCGGACCCTATCATCCCCTCCATTTTTTGGTTGTCGTAAGGTCGACCAAAACCAGCTCTAATCTTTTGGTCATGAGACTCAGGTGAAAGTTGAATATTGAAATGTGGAATGGATGAAGCTATTCTTTTTAATGAATCCTGGTCAGGAATGTCAAAAAATTCCAAAACCAGGTGATTATCTACCTTTTGTTTTTTAAGCAAATCTAAAAGCGTTTGAGCATACTCCTCTCCGGGTTGAAAAATATCCCCAATCACAAAAATCGGACCTTTGAAATATTTGGAAATCCGATTGATGTCCGAGGCTACCAATTTTGGATCCCGGTAGGCTGGCTTTTTTCGGTGACAGAACTCTTGATAAGCCTCAAAAGAGCCGCCACAGGTTCGGCAATGATAGGTGCAGCCCCGACACGTAAAAACCGCCGTGATCGGATATTTCTCCCAATCCGAAAAAGGGAGATAGCCGGAAAAATCCCTATACTTTATGACTGATCTGATCATGTGAGCATAATCTATGGAAAACTCATTTAAATCTTCTGGAACATGGCTCATCTGGTTTGTCATTATCTTCCCATTCTCTTTATAAGTCAAATTGGGAACTGAAGACAACCCATTTCCATTTTGCAGGGCTGACAAAAGATTTAAAAGCGGCACCTCCGCCGATTCTCCGCGGATGACAAAATCCACCTGAGGATAACCAATCAGCTCCTGATGAAAATAAGTGGAGGAAAGCCCTCCGAAAATCACCGGGGTTTGGGGATGATATTTTTTAACTATTTTAGCCAATTCTAAGCTCCCCTGGGCGTGGGGCAGCCAATGCAGGTCAATACCAAAAGCTTTCGCTTTTAAATTTTTGATCTCTTTTTCCGGATCATAGTGCGGATTGGAAAGCATCTTAGAAGCGATGTTCACAATCCGCACATCATAACCATGTTGATTCAAGTAAGAAGAGAGACTGACAAAGCCCAGAGGATACATTTCAAAAACCGGAGTGGAGGGGATAACGTCACTTATGGGACCAAAGAAAATCGAGCTTTTCCTGAAATCGTAGACACAAGGAGGATGAAGCAGAATTAAATCAGTCATAAGAAATTAAAAAACTGATAGTGCCCCTTTTTCATTCCAAATCACAACTCATAACCCTCTTTTCTCAAATATTCTTCAACTTCGCCAATGAATTCTCTTGTCTGTTCAATCAATATCTGGGCTTTCTTTTCACTCACCGAACCTGGTAGCCCATAATCTCCCAATTGTCTTAACTTAAAAGCATTTCTAAGATACTGGTGTAACGGTTGGGATAAAAGATTTGTTTTAATAAACTCTTTTCCAAACGCAGAAACGACAGCTTTATGTTTTGAAAATGAGAGATTTTTGGTTAGCAAAATAGCTTCGGCGGCATAAAACATTGCATAATAAGATCGGCTTGCTGAAAAACCATAATGTTCACTTTTAAATAGATCTTCAGCCACCTCCAGACTTTCTTTTGCCATTTGAAGGAGGTCAGAAATATCTTTGTCTCTTCTCATATGGAAACGCCCTCCCTCTTTGCATTAAGGATTACGGGCAGCCTTCGTGCTAAATATTGTTTCTCTTCCAGAGGGAGAACCGAAATTAAGGTATCATACTTAAAGTCTACTTGACCGATTACTTCAAAAAGTGTATCCAGTTCGGCATCAAAATCTCTAATCTCACCCAAAAGCACAATAATATCAATGTCTGAATCTTCGGTAGCATCTCCTCGAGCGTAGGAGCCATATAAAATGATTCCCTTTAATTTTTCTCCATAAATTTTCTGAAGACTCTTTTTGACCTCTTCCAAAATCGGTTCTATATCTTTTTGAGTTTTTTTCATTTTAACTTTATCTTCAAATCTTTATTAGTATCCTTCCCCAAAACCTGCACCGCACCTTATACAATCCTTCCCACTACAAAACCCAAAGATAGAAGGAGCCCCACCAAAAGATGCATCTGGACGGTCTTGGCTTGGGCGGGAATGAGTTCCGCGATTTTGTCATAGTTCAATTTCAGGATTTTAATGGCGCCAATAGCTAAAGGAAGAGTTAAAAAAGAAATTAAGGCAAAAGGCGTGACCACCCTGAAAATCACGCTTCCCGCTATCACCAGATAAGTGGCAGAAATCAAAAAATAATAGCCATAAACCGCCTTCTTTTTCCCCAATCTCACCACCCAGTGTCTTTTGTTCACGGCTTTGTCCGCCTCATAATCCGGGAATTGGTTAATATATAAAATAGCCGCCACTAAAAATCCGATGGGGAGTGAAACCCAGAAGACCGCCCAGCTCAAAGTATGTGCTTGAACATAATAGGCTCCGATTATAGCCAGGGTACCTAAATTTAAACCCACCAAGAACTCTCCCCAACCCCGATAACCGATAAGAATGGGAGTGAAAGTATACAAAAACCCGCTCAAAAATCCGAAGATTCCCAGAAATAGAATCAAATTCCCCGGGGTGACCGCGTTCAGATAAAGACCTATGATTGATCCCAGGCCAAAGAATAAAAAGGATCCAATCAACATGTGTTTGGGGGGAACCAGTCCATTCTGGATTACCCGACTGCCACCGGAGAAAGGGGTGAGGTTGGTGTTGATCTCGTCGTTTCCGGTTCTATGATCATAATAGTCGTTGGCTAAATTTGTCCCGGCATTGAAAAGGGGCACACCAACAAGAGTCAGGATGAACTTATAAAAGCTGAATCTTCCGGTTAGATTCCAGGCTAAAGCAGTTCCCACTAAAACCGGGATGGCGCTGGCAGTAAAAAAGGGAGCTCGAATAGCTACAATCCATTTTTTAATAAAATTCTTTACCATATATGCATATCTCCGGTTAGAAGCGAATTTTCTCATCTTACGTTTCTTTTGCGACTTCTTCCTCCAATACTCTCAACTTTGGCACCACCGCTTTTATCTCCTCCACAGGTATGCTTCCCAGCCTGAGCAAGGATACCTCCTCGCCCGACACATCCAGGACCGTAGAGGGAAGGAAGATTTTAGTTCTTCCTCCATCCAGGATCAATTCGATTCTTCCATTAAAGAAATAAAAAACCCGGTTGGCGACTATACAGCTTTTCTTGCCGGAGATATTGGCACTGGTGGCGGTAATGGGAACCCGGGCTTCATCCAAAATCCGATACACCAACCTGCTGGGAGAGACACGAATTCCCAACCTGTTACCACCGGCTAAAACGAAAGATAGTTTGGGAGAGTGGCTTTTGAATACCAGGGTTAGAGGTCCGGGCAAAAATTTCTCCATCAGCTTTTGCGCATCTTCGCTAATGAAATCCACCACTTTTCTTACTTCCCCAGCATCTTTTAAAAAAACAGAAAAGGTCTTTGATCTGTCTCTTCTTTTTATTCGATAAATCTTTGCCACCACCTCCTGATTATAGGCATCCCCTCCCAAAGCATACACGGTCTCAGTGGGAAAGGATACTATCCCTCCTCCCCTGAGGATTTTCGCGGCTTCATCTGTCGTCTTTTTGTCCGGTTTTTCTGGATCTACCAATAAAATATTCGTTTTGACCAACAAGGTTACGTCCCTGTAAATGGTGTTTAGTCAATTAAATAACATTACAGCTTTTGGCTTTCGTTTTAAAAGGGTTCGTTTGCGGTTACGTATCGTTTAAAAGGTCATCGTCGGTCGTTTTTGGTTAAGATACGACAGACGAAACCGAGAGACGATTTACGATACGTGGCCCAAACCCAAACCAACAAACGATAAACATAAGAAACCTTATTTCGTAGATATGGCACTACTATGCTCATTCTGTCTTTGGTGGTCCAAATTCCGGATCCATAGGAGATGAACTCAGGGCTGTTTCAGCTTTATCTCCACCACCCAACTTTCCCGATATCCCAACCCTTTTATCTTTTCTAAAAGAGAGTCTGCCTCTTCTTTAGTCTCGCAATCACCAACTTTCACCCAATAATAAGGCACTTTATAATCTATGTAGGTCTTTTGGGATAGTTGACCTTCCACCAAAGAGGCCACTTGCTTAGCCTCCTCCGGGTATTTTGTGGCAAAGAATTGGACTCGGTAAACTTTTTCTGGGAAGATGATCTCCCCTTCTGTTTTTTTTCTTTTTTCGAGCTTGGTGGAATCTTCCTTGACGATAGGATATGTCCCCCCTGTCACAACTGCACTATCTTTTTTAAGGCTCAGAGAATCAGATTCTTTCTCTGCTTTAGCCCTGGGATGCTTTGAACTCTCACCCTTGGGCCAAAGGGAACAGTTTGAAAGAAATAAAAAAAGGAGAATTAACCACAAAATACTTGCCTTCTTACTCATGGTGTTTTGCCAATTAGATTAACGATTTCATACTTTGGTTTTCGTTTTAAAAGGTTTCGGTTTGCGGTTACGTATCGGCTAAAAAGTCATGGTCAATCGTTTGTCGGCTAAAATACAAGACCCGAAACCGAGAGACGATTTATCCGCCAGAGGCGGATCTGCCTTTGGCAGACGATACGTAGCCGACTTGTAGTGAGCTTGTCGAATCTAAACCTAAACCGATCCACGGGATCCTCATTTGAGTCCAAATGGACAAATTCGGACAAACGATAAACATAAGAAGCTTTATTTTGAAGATAGAGCATTATACAATTTCATAGATATTTTTCCCATTCCTTATTTCCAGCAAACTCTCGCAACAGCTCTTTTACATCCTGAACTTTAGTCTTGTGGGCGACAAAGACGATCTCATCTGTTTTCACGATGACCAAATCCGAAACCCCTAAGGTGGCGATTATGCCTTTTGAATCGTTGACAATGGTGGTCTCGTAAGTATTGATGGTTTTGGCCTTTCCTACGATGACGTTGCTATCCCGATCTTTTTGCTTCACTCGATCCAATGCCAACCAGTTTCCTACGTCATCCCACTCCAGATCAGCTTTGATCACCAGGGCGTTATCCGCCCTCTCCAGAACGGCGCAATCTACGGAGATGTTTTCTGCATATTGATAAAGCTTTCTCGTCGCCTCAGTTTGATTCTTTGTGCCAACCTGCTTGGAGTAGCTCTCGATTTCTTTGTACATCTGAGGCATGTGCTTTTCCAAAGCTTTTAGGAAGGTGGAGGCTGTCCAGATGAACATTCCACTATTCCATAGGTGCCTTCGGTCATAATAATATTGCTGTGCCACGACCCGAGTGGGCTTCTCTTTAAACTCCTTTATCTGATAAACCAGGATGTCATCAATGGAATCATAAAGTTCAGAAAACTCGATATAACCGTAAGCAGTTTCGGCTCGAGTGGGAATGATCCCCAATGTGATCAAATATTCTCCACTTGCGGCAATTTCCATTCCCACCTCTAATATCTTCAAAAGCTTCTCTTTAGGTTGGATCATATGATCGGAGGATAAGACCACCATAGTGGCCGTAGGATCCATCTTTTTCAGATGACTTGCCACCAACCCTATAGCCAAACAGGTGTTCTTCATCTCCGGCTCAACTATTAAATTTTCCTCTTTAAGATAGCTCACCTTTTCCAAAATGACCTTTTTTATGTTTTCGCCCGTGACCACCAAAGTCCTTTCCACCGGGATCAGATCGGCTACCCGGTCGATGGTCTCCTGGAGCATAGTTTTGTCTGAGGTGATATGAAGAAGCTGTTTGGGATGTTCGGTTCGGGAAAGGGGCCAAAATCTTTCGCCTCTTCCCCCGGCTAAAATAACTGCATAATTCAAAGGTCACCCCCTGTAAAAGGGTTAAGAACTAATTATCCCGACACGGACCCGGCGTCCGCCGAGCAAACATCTGTTTGGTTTATCTTCATCGAGACTATCACTGAGGACTTAATTTATCACAAGAAAAGCAAATTGTCAACAAAAACTTTTCTTAGGTCCCAGAAGAAATTTTACCTCCCGACCCGGTGGTCAGAAATGGACTGGTTAAATTTTGCAATTGATTGAAATAACAAAAAAATCTTGAAAATAGAAATTTTTCATGTATATTAAAAAGTCAACGGATAGGTGACCCCGCCTTTGGCGGGGCTTAAAGGAGATGCCTTTGGATAGACTTTGGGCGCCTTGGCGAGAGAAATTCATCCTGTGTGAAAAAGAACCCGGATGTTTCTTCTGCCGAACCGCAGAAGAGAAAAAAGATGGGGAAAACTTAATTTTATTGCGGGGTAAGAAATGTTTCGTTATCCTTAACCGGTATCCTTACAACAATGGACATCTGATGGTAGCTCCATATCGCCATGTGGGCAAATTGGAAAACTTAAACGAGGAAGAGCTTTTTGAGCTTTCTAAAATCTCCCAGCTCTGTGTAAAAATCATCAAAGCAGGCTTGAAGCCACAAGGATTGAACTTGGGGATGAATCTGGGAAAAGTCTCAGGAGCGGGAGTGGCGGATCACATCCACCTTCATATTGTCCCTCGTTGGATCGGGGATACCAATTTCATGCCCATTCTTGCAGAAACCAAGATCGTTTCCATAGGACTTAAGCAAACTTATAAACAGCTAAAAAGAGAGTTGAAGAAGATTATTAAATAAACCCAAAAGTAGGTTTTAAATTTTAAGAAGGCGTGGAGTAGCGAGACTTGTCTCGCGTTTTCTAATATAGAGATCTATCCACTGAAATTTGTTTACCTTAAAAATATGAAGATTCCCAAAAAAGAGGAGCTTTTAAAACTTCAAGCTCAATATAAGACCGATAAAAAAATCGGAGAGGCTTTAGGCGGAGTCCCCGAATATCTGGTGGCTTACTGGCGCAGGAAAAAGAAGATCGGCAAATATTCCCTTGCCAAATATACCAAGGAAAAGATCAAAGATTTGTGGGAAACGTATGGCAACGACCAGAAGGCGGGGGAAGAACTCGGCATCTCAAGCGCCGCCTTTTATAAATGGAGGAGAAAATATAATCTTTTAGAAAAACCAAAGGTGCTAAAATTCCAACAGTTGGAGTTGAGCTTGCCAGCTGAAATCCTTAGCCAGGGGAATATGGGGAAACAGACGATAGCACTAAAGCTTTTAGCCAAAAAAGCCGGTAAAGCCGAAGCTTCAGTGGGTGAAATTGTCAATGTGGAGCCGGATTTAGTCATGAGCCACGATAATGCTGGTTTGGTAATAAAACAGTTCAAAGAGATCGGGCTGAAAAAAGTATGGAATCCGGACAAAATTGTTATTCCTTTAGATCACCGTGCTCCGGCGGAGTCGGAGAAAACCGCCACCGCCCATAGATCCATCCGCATGTTCGTGAAGGAACAAAATATAACCAATTTTTATGACATAAAAGAGGGGATCTGTCATCAGGTAGTGGTGGAGAAGGGACACATCCTGCCTGGAGAGTTAGCCGTAGGAACCGATTCCCATACCACCTCCTATGGCTGTTTGGGGGCTTTGTCTACGGGGATTGGTGCCAGCGAGATGGCTGTAGTTTGGGCTACCGGCAAAATCTGGCTTAGGGTGCCCGAGTCTATAAAAATCGTGGTAAATGGTATCCTGCCCAAAGGGGTTTATGCCAAAGACGTGATACTTCACATAATTGGACAACTCACCGTGGAAGGAGCAAACTATAAATCCGTGGAGTATTATGGAGATACCATAGAAAGGATGTCCATCTCCGAAAGATTCACCATATGTAATCTCTCCATGGAGATGGGAGCAAAATTTGCCGTGGTCCCCTTCGATAAGGTTACCAAAAAATATCTTTCAGCTGTCACCAAAAAAAGATATGTTCCCATTTTTTCTGACCGAAATGCGATTTTTGAAAAAGAATACCAATTCAATGTGAATGGACTGGAGCCTCAAGTCGCCTGCCCCCATAATGTAGGCAATGTGAAGCCGATCGGAGAGGTTAAAGGGATAAAGATAGATCAGGTAGTCTTGGGTTCTTGCACCAATGGGAGGTTGGACGACTTGGAGATAGCCGCAAAAATTGTAAGAGGGAAAAAAATTCACCCTGAGGTAAGGATGTTGGTCTTGCCTGCTACCAGAAGCATTTATCTTCAGGCTATGAAAAAAGGGTATCTGAAAACTTTCTTGGAGGCAGGAGGTGTGGTTTTAAATTCCGGATGTGGACCATGCCTGGGTGCCCATGAGGGAATTTTAGCCGCAGGAGAAAGGTGTCTTGCCACCACTAACCGAAATTTCAAAGGGAGAATGGGTTCACCCGACTCAGAAGTCTTTTTAGCCAGCCCAGCCACTGCCGCCGCCTCCGCCATAAAAGGAGAGATTACCGACCCGAGAGATTTCTTGAAATGAAAACAAATTCAAAATGTAAAAAGCAAAATTTAAAATTTCAATTCAAAGTCCAAAATTTTTTCCTCTTACCCTCTCCCGTGTGGGGAGAAGGAAGGGTGAGGGAGAAATAAGTAGACTTGACAAGTTCTATTACCTTCGTTCTATTACACAACAACTGGAGAAGAAATGTTAGAAAGGATTACTGGAAGGGTTTGGAAACTGGGGGACAACATAGATACGGACGTGATCTATCCGGGCAAATATCTCCCCATCATAGATGCGTCTGAAATGGCACATCATGCTTTGGAAGGTTTAGACGTCGAGTTCCCCAAAAAGATTCAAAAGGGAGATATAATCGTAGCTGGCGCCAATTTCGGTTGTGGCAGTTCGCGGGAACAGGCGGCTACTTCGCTGAAATATGATGGAATTTCCTGCGTGGTGGCAAAATCCTTTTCCCGAATATTTTTCAGAAATGCTATCAATCAAGGCTTAGCTTTGGTTCAATCCAAAGAGGCTTGTGATGTAATAAACCAGGGAGAGGTGATCACCATCAATTTCGCAGGCGGTGAGATTTTAACTCCCCATCAAAAACTCTCCTTCCCTCCCCTGCCCCAATTTGTGATGGGAATTTTGGAAGATGGCGGCTTAATCGAGCACGTCAAGAAGAGCCTGAAACTAAAGCAATAGGGAATATCTCATTTTCCGTTGGTGAAGAAAATCAACGAAAGCAAGGAAAATTGTAGGTCGGGCTTCCGAAGGATGCCCGACAAATCTTATAATGTCGGGTAGCTTCGCAACCCGACCTACGATTACGACTGCCCCAGTTTGTGACGGGAATTTTGGAAGATGGGGGCTTAATCCAGCATGTGAAAAAGAGCCTGAAACTAAAGTAGTAACACCTACCGTTTGCTTTAGGCGGGTGTTCTTCACCCGCCGTTCCCTTGCCGTTGGGGAAGCCTGCCAGCCATGGAACACCAACGAGAAGCAAGAGAGTTGGATAAAATGTGGATGACGAATGACGGAAAACCAATGACGAATGATTGACTCGTGGTGAGCCTGCCGAACCATGATTAATGACGAATAATTGAGAACCGGCGTTTCTGATGGTTCTGACGTTTCTGACGGTTCTGATGGTTTTTTTTCATATTTTTTTTTCATAGTTAAAAGGTTCAAGGGTTCGTTTATGCTCACTACAGATGGTTCGGCGATGCTCACCATAAACAGAGTTCATATTTGGTCTCCCATATACAGGCACCCTATCACTATCACCATCAAAGTTCGAGTGAATTTGGCAAAACAAGTAGGGATGACGGATGATTAATGACGAATGACGGATAAAAGCTGAGGAGCGTAGGCAAGCCTTCACGGCTTGTGGGTTAAGATTCCCAACGGATTAAACAGATGAAAAAATGACCTCACCCCCTGACCCCCTCTCCACAAGTGTGGAGAGGGGGATTAAGAGGGAGAGGTAAAGCAAAATGGAGAAAAAGGAGTTAAGGCGTTAGCCTTTTATCCCCCGCCAAAGGCGGGACGGGACGAATTAACCCTTTTGGATTTAGGGCATCAGGCTTTTATGGGGGAATGTATTGTGTCAGAACAGGGTTCTGACACCTCGATAATGGTTTCATCCGTTCTATCCGTTTAATCCGCTGACCTGAATTCGCCCCAATTTGTGATGGGAATTTTGGAAGATGGGGGCTTAATCCAGCACGTGAAGAAGAGCCTGCAACTAAAACAGTAAGGAATATCTCATTTCCCCATTGGTGAAGAACACCTACCGGAATCAAGAATCTCCATCAGGATGAATCCCTCGCGGATAATAACATTCACAAAGAGCTATAACCGCATCTTCTTCAAAGAAAGAAAAATGATTTGGG
>Ga0315279_10003367_pt1 | contig 22397 bp, 25 predicted proteins | sample YL17G06_20_MG_FD_203694 | JGI IMG/M metagenome (GOLD analysis project Ga0315279, IMG submission 203694) | Sediment microbial communities from Yellowstone Lake, YNP, Wyoming, USA - YL17G06_20 | ecosystem: Environmental > Aquatic > Freshwater > Lake > Sediment | place: USA: Wyoming | collected... | reverse complement strand
CTCGAACCTCAAGGACCTGAGAAGGTCTACAGAGACCTTTGTGAGATTAAGGAAACGAACAGAACTACTGGTCCGAAACATCCTCGTTTTTGGGGCTGGGTAATGGGTACTGGTAACGTCATGAGCGGTTACGCCGACATGATTGCGTCCGCACTCAACGCAAGCTCGCAGTCAAGTATAAGCTGGTGTTACTTTGTTGAGGCTCAGGTAATCGAATGGTTCAAGGAAATGCTGGGCTATCCAAAAGAGGCCAGCGGCGTGATCGTCAGCGGCGGCTCGATGGCGAACCTTGTAGGTCTGACAGTTGCTCGTAACGTCAAGGCTGGGTATGATATACGTAAGAATGGTCTTCAATCAGCCTCAAGGAAGATGACTCTTTACGGTTCATCCGAAATGCACAGTTGCTTACAGAAATCGGTAGAGCTTCTCGGGCTGGGTGATGATTCTCTGCGAAGGATACCAGTTGATGCCGATTTTCGCATGGATATAGGTGTTCTTGAAAAGACCATTTCAGATGACCGCGAGGCTGGACTCCACCCTATATGCGTCATCGGAACTGCAGGAACGACGAACACAGGCTCTTTTGACGACTTAAACAAACTGGCGAATGTTTGCAAACGTGAGGGTTTATGGTTTCATGTTGATGGAGCCTTCGGAGCTTGGGCTGCACTATCACCGGAGATAAGCCACCTTGTAAATGGCATGGAGAAGGCTGACTCGTTAGCCTTTGACCTCCACAAGTGGATGTATATGTCCTATGAAGTTGGTTGCACCTTGGTGCGCGACAAGAAGGCGCACTATCAGACCTTTGCCCTAATGCCCGAGTACCTTGCTCATGATGAGAAACAACCGCCGTGGTTTAGCGATCTATGTTTTGAGCTTTCACGAAGCTTCAAAGGATTGAAAGTGTGGATGTCTCTCAAGGAACACGGAGTCAGAAAGTATTCCAGACTGATCCAACAGAACGTCGATCAGGCACAATACCTCAAGAAGCTCGTTGAAGAAACACCACAGCTAGAACTACTTGCTCCAGTGCCCCTAAACGTTGTTTGCTTCCGATACAAAGCTGAAAATCACGATGATGAAACTCTAAACAAGCTGAACGCGAAGATACTTGAACGACAGTGGCTGAACGGAAACTGTATGATCTCAAGCACAATGATTGGCGACAAATGTGCGTTGAGGGCGTGTTTTACTAATCACCGCAGCACCAGAGAAGACATTGACTTCATGGTGAAAGAAGTTATCAAACTAGGTAATGAGATAGCATGCAACGTGAATGGCTAGTTCATCTTCTGCCTTTTTCTGTGATATTGAAACCTCGCTTCTTGAATTGTTCAAGCAATCCCTTGGTTTCTGGGTACCATTGACCCCATTTTCTGCAAATGTGCTCCGTCCAACTGTAGTTATCGTAGGTGAATGCTTCCTTACGGTCACCTTCTAACGGTATCTTTGCCTTCATACTACGATAGTAGTCCTGAGCAAGATAGCCTGCATCCATCGCGTGCATGGCTTCTGCCACTTTATCTTTGTCCAGTTCAGGATACTTGTCTTCAAAAAGCGTGAAATCCATCGGGTACCGAGGTCGGGGCGGCGGATCTTCAGCCGGATAACCCATCGTCAGCTGAACGAGTGGGAAAACCTTCTCTGGGAGGCTGTATTCTTCTGCGATCTTGTCAGCTCTGTACGGCGCGCTTCCGAGGAAACAGCTTCCAAGTCCCAAGCTTCTTCCCGCAACAACCATGTTCTCCGCCATCAACGAAGCATCCTCAATTCCAAAGACCAGTAGCAGAAGATCGTTAGTGACCAGCTTCCAATTCCTCTTAGCCATAATCAGCCCGAACTTGTGGTAATCAACGCAGATCGTGAACAAGAGTGGAGCCTTCCAAGGATTCCTCTTTCTGTTCCGCGACAGTAGCACGCTGTAAGCCTGCGAAGCAAAAGGCGCCTGCTGACCAGCTCTGACAATAGTCTCAACTACTTCGTCGGAAGGGATCTCGTCCGTGTATTTTCGGATGGACTTATGATCAAGCATTGTTTGAATAACAGGATTCTTCTTCACGACTTCTCCCTCGTACAGAACGATAGTTTGAATACTCAGTCAATATAACGTTTTGTGGGATGGAAATGAGCGATGATTCTCTGAGAAACGCCAGAATAACCGAATTAACAAGGACTGACGCTTCTTCGATCAAGCTGCATTACAAGTATTTGACACCTGCATACTATGACCTGTCGATTTACCATGAAGCAGACTCTTGGAGAATAGAGTTGACCCTGAAGCCCTTCATGGAACCAGTAGAGAGAGTGTCTGACTCTCGATTCTATGAAGAGTTCGTCGAAGAACCCAGAGCTTTTGCGGCTGAACTGGACGGCAAACAAGTAGGCTGGATGGAGCTGGGCTACCACAAGTGGAACAACAGAATGCGCATCTGGGAAATTCTAGTCAAAGAAGAATATCGCAGAAGAGGCATAGGAACATTGCTGATGGATCACGCTGTCAAGATAGCCAAAGAGAAAGGAGCCAGAGCGCTAGTGCTCGAAACGCAATCATGCAACGCGCCAGCAATCAACTTCTACCTGAAATACGGGTTCGAACTCATCGGCTTCGATTCGACAGCGTACTCAAACGATGACATACAGAAGAAGGAAGTCAGACTCGAAATGGGCTTAAAACTATAGCAGAATTTTCTAAACTGATATGTGGTAATTTCAAAGAGCCATAACTCGCAGTCTTGGATTGCTCTACATTTTTTCTGGGGCTATTATGCCGATTAGGTTGAACGCGTTTCGAAGCACTATGCGCACGGAATCGGTAAGTGCAAGTCTTGCGTCGCTCAGCTCTAGTGGTTCGGCTTTTATCACGGGCAGAGCGTTGTAGAACGTGTTGAACCTGTCTGATAGCGCGTTGGCGTAGTCGGCGATGAGGTTGGGTTTAAGGTATTCAGCTGCTTCCGTGAACGTGTCTGGGAAACTGGCTAGCGCAAGCACGATTTCCTTCTCTAGCCTATCAGCTAGCAGTTCGTATGCGGGTTTCTCTGGTTTTCTTTCTGCTTTGCGGAGGATGCTGCAGGCTCTTGCATGCGTGTACTGAATGTAGGGTGCGCTGTTCTTTTCGAAATTCAGCACTCTGTCCCACGTGAACACCACGGGCTTTGCCATGTCAACCTCGATGAGCGCGTAACGTACCGCACCGATGCCCACAAAATCCGCAATCTTCTGTTTCTCCTCTTCAGACAACTGCGGAGACCGCTTCGAAACCTCTTCGTAAGCCCGTCTTACTGCTTCGTTCATCACTTCGTCGAAGGTAATGTAATGCCCCCTTCGGCTTGACATCTTATAGCCCGGAAGCGTGACGAGGTTGTAGGCGAAGTGAACAAGACTATCCGCGAACCTGCCGTAGCCCAGCGCGTACAACGCGATTTTCAGCTGAAGTTGCGCTAGGCTTTGCTCCATTCCTATCACGTTGATGACTTTTTCGGCTTTCTCGAATTTCCACAGGTGGTAGGCGATGTCTCGCGTCGTGTAAAGCGTCGTGCCATCAGCACGCACAAGCGTCAACGGCGGAACTTCGTAGTCCTCTCTTAATCCCAGCTTGACTTTCAAGTCCAGCGTTTGAACAGCCTTTTCAGCGTCAAACTCCAAAACACCAGTCTCAGCAAACACGTAGGGAGACTTCTTCAGCTTCTGGAATGCTTTGTCGACTCTACCGCTCCAGACGAGGTCGCCTTCCCAATCCCACGAGTCATAGGACACACCTATCCTGCTGAGAGTTTCCCTGAACCCGTCCAAGCACAACTCGCTGACCATCCGGCTTAGTTGCTTAGCCTTCTCTTCGCCATCCTCGTAGGCTTGGTTCAGCTTGCTAATCGCGTCTTCAGGGTCTTGGTCCTCGCTGATCTTGCTGAGCAGCTCCTCGAACAGTTGCGGATACTTGCCTTTTAGTTCGGCGGCTATGGAAACCCACTCATCCAAGTCTCTATTGATCTTGTTGATTTCGTCCTCTGCATTGACTGTCTTCGCGCGTTCAAGCTCCTTCTTCAGGCGGTTGATCTCAACTATGCAGCTTGTTACAGTGTAGATTTCACCGATCAGATGATCTGGCTTTCCCTTTGGCTTCGGTTTGCCCAGTTTCTCGTATCCGTAGGCTATGACTGAGGACTGGCGTCCTACGTCGTCAATGTAATAGTGCCGTGAAACCTTATGTCCTCTGGCGGTGAGTAGACGAGCGAGGGTGTCACCCAACATGGGGTTTCGAGCTTGCCCGATGTGTATCGGGTGAAGCGGGTTGACACTCGTGTGCTCCACGATGATCTTGAGAGGTCCATCGGTCTTAACGAAGCCATAATCTGAGTCAGACTGTCTTATTGAACCTACAGCCAGATCGGAAAACTTGGCGAAGTTGACGTGAAAATTAACGTAGCCACCGACCGAGACGACACGTTCGACGAGCGAAGTTTTTGACGAGCCCGCTGTTTTGGCTATTTTCTCAGCCAGAACGTTTGGTTTCTCACCGAATTGTTTCGCAAGCTCAAAACACAACGAAGAAGCCAATTGTCCATATTCCGGGTTAGGTGGTTTCTCAAGCGCCAAGTTCATGGTTTTGAGCTTTGGAAAGGTCTTCTTCAAGGAGGCTTCTAGAATCGTCTGGCATTCCACACGGAAGACGTCAAATGGGTTCTCTGAAACCATCGAGCTTGCTCCGTCTGTTGGGTGTTTCTCTAAACTTTTAAGAGGTGAGGTTGTATTTTAACCTGAAAAGAACAAGTTCACAAATCGCGGAAGAATCAAAGTATGAAGACGAAGATTGTTTTTTCAGAAAAATGCTTGGGTTACGGACAGTTGCACATAGAAAACCCTGAAAGAGTGAGAAAAACAGCGGAGATTCTTAAGCAGACAGGTTACGAGTTTCTGACTCCTGAACCAGCGTCGGAGGACGATCTGCTCAAGGCCCATGACATGGAGTATGTTTGGAATTTGAAGAAGAGCCTGGTTGAGGATCCCGACACGCCTGCTTATGATAATATTTACGAGTTTGCGAGGCTTTCAGCAGGCGGAGCGATTCTGGCAGCAAAGGTCAACGGCTTTTCGATTATGCGTCCTCCGGGGCATCATGCTGGGAGGTATGGTGCGGCGCTGGGCGCGTACACTAGAGGTTTTTGCTATCTGAACAACATTGCAGTAGCCATCAGGCATTTGGACAAACGCACGTTGATTCTCGACATTGACGGTCACCATGGGAACGGGACACAGGAGATTTTCTTCGGAGATAATAAGTTGATGTACGTTTCTTTGCACAGGCACCCGAACTATCCCGGCACGGGTGCGTCTTCAGAGGGAAATTGTCTGAATTTTCCGTTGCCGCCTGACTGTGGGGACAAAGTGTATTTGAGGACGCTTGACGAGGCGCTGAGTAAGGTGGATGCAAGTAGGTTTGAGGTGGTGGCTGTTTCAGCGGGTTTTGATCAGCATGCTGGGGATTTGGCTTCGCTTGGTTTGACAGATGAGTGTTATGAACAGATCGGGAAGAGAATCGGAGCGTTGGGTAAGCCTACGTTTTTCGTGTTGGAAGGCGGGTACAACGGCGAGAACGTTGGAATGGACATAGATAAGTTGCTGAGGGCGTTTGAGGAGAGATGATCTTGGTTCTTATCGTTTCTTAACTTGCTGTGGTTCTGTCTTGGACTGAATTTTGTTTGTCGGACAAGAGCGGTTGCGCGTTGTAGGTTTTACTATTTGATCAGTTTTCTTTTCATGAGGTTTATGCTTAGTATGAAGAAGATGGGTGTGACGATGGCAATCCAGACTAGACTGAGGAGCAGCTGGGTTCCGAGGTTTCCGAGGAGTAGGGCTCTTGTTAGAAATACGGTGTGTGTAAGAGGTAGGATGGCTTGTGCGAAGGTTTGCATGAAGGACGGCAGCTGGGTCAATGGGAAGAATGTCCCGCTTAGGAGGAACATTGGAGTTATGAACAGGAAGCCTGGATAGTTGAAGAAGTCTATGTTCGGAGCCAGAGAGGTGAAGCACATGGCTATGGCAGAGAACATCAAGCCGCAGAAGAAGGCGACCAGAGGAATCAGTAGAAACAGTGGGCTTGTAATCAAGCCGAACGCTGCTATAACGCCTAGGACTATGCTGGAGCTGATCAAGCTTCGGGTTGCGCCCCACAGCATCTCTCCGGTATGACTTCTTCAATGTTTATTGGCGTGGATATGATGGCGTCGAAGGTTTTCTGGAAGTACATGCGGACGAATGAGCCGTAGGTGCACTCGAAGAATGATGAGTACATGATGGAGATGGCTATCAACGCTGGCGCAATGAACTGGATGTAGGACAAGCCTTCGATCTTGCTGACGAACTGTCCCAGACCGAAGCCCAGCGCGACCAAGTAGAATATTGGTTCGAGCAGTGGCGGGAGGAAGTTTACTTTCCACGTTTTCTTGAAGACGTCGAAGTTCCTCATCCACACTTTCCACACGCGGTAAGTCAGTTCGGGCCGTTTGAAGCCTGATGCAACACGATCTAGTTTCATTCTCTCAATCTCCTTCCGGTCAGCTTGAGGAAGACGTCTTCAAGGTTGGCATTCCGTATAGTAGCGCCGCTGGTTGGGTGTTCTCGCAGAAAATTCTCGAAGACTCCGTGAGGTTGCGTTGTGAATACGCGGATTCTGTCGTTCAAGACTTCGAATCGTGCTTCTGGGAACTTTTCTTGAAGCGTCTTCATTATTTGGTCGTTGTAGTCTACTTCTAGGACTTCTTCGCCGATGTGTTTCTTGACCAATTCAGCGGGTGCTCCTTGTTCGATGATTTTGCCATTATCCATGATTAGCGTGCGGTCGCAGAGCTCGGCTGCTTCGTCCATGTAGTGCGTGGTGAGGATTATGGTGACGCCCTGTTTTCTCAGGTCTCTGATCTTGTCCCAGATCATGTGGCGCGCTTGCGGGTCTAAACCTGTTGTAGGCTCGTCTAGGAGGAGTATCTGGGGCTCGTTGATTAAGGCCCGGGCCAAGATTAGTCGCCGCTTCATGCCCGTGGAAAGTTGATCGATGACTACGTTTCGCTTTTCTTCAAGCTGGAAGAATTTGAGCAAATCTTCAGAACGCTTTAGCGCTGTGGCTTTTGGCACATCGAAGTAGCGTGCGTAAACGAGCAGGTTGGTCAAGACTGTGAAATCTGGGTCAAGGTTCTCCTCCTGAGGGGCAACGCCGATCATCTTCTTTATCTCTCTGGGTTTTTCGGACACGCTCAAGCCTGCGACGGTTAGCCTGCCCGAGGCGACTGGTAAGAAGCAGTGGATCATTCTGATGGTGGTGGTTTTTCCCGCTCCGTTGGGACCTAGGAAACCGCAGCATTCTCCTTTGAAGACCTCAAAGTTTATGCTGTCCACTGCTAAGTAATCATCGTACTTCTTGGATAGGTTTTCTGCCCTGATGAGAACCTCTGCAACCATCGGTTTTCCTTCCGAAACCTCTGTCTCTTATGACAAGCCTTCTTAAGAGAATTACCCTCAGCGAACCGATTCAGCGGAATTTTGGAGCCAAGCGGTCTGGTTTTGGAGTCGTTGTTTCACGGTACGTTTAAATAGCGGATGTGGACTATTCTATGGGCGAATAAGTTTCCCAAGGGAAATAAAATGTCTCTAGAATCTAGAGCTCAAGTCCTCGAAGCGATTTCGTCAGCACCACGCGGAGTCAGAGACGTTGCTCAGGCGCTGACGTGCAGAACTTCGCGGGTTGTTTTGTTGCTGAAAGAAATGGAAGGAGAAAGGCTGATCGAGGTGCGACAAACTTCGTCTCCAAAACGCGGAAGACCCAAAAAAGTCATGCGATGCACTCCTCTTGGCTTCGAGTTCCTAGACGCCTACAGGAAAATGAGGATGACGCCGCTCAGATCCAGAAACGCGGATTTGGAGCGTGCGGTAAAAGATGCTTTGTATGCAGAGAGACTTGTGGCGCGCGGTCATGACGCTTTTAGACTGTTTATGGAGCTGAACAAAATTGCCCGCAATATTGAGAAGTATTCAGAGACTTCTCGAAATACTGGGAGAACATAAAGTAGAGTACATGATCATTGGTGGCTATGCTCTGCCTTTCTACGGGAGGATCCGAACAACGGTTGACTTAGGCTTGGCGGTTGCTGTAAGAACTGAGAAGGAACTGAAGGAGCTTTGCGGTTGGCTGGAACAGAACGATTTCGAAGCCACGATCAGTTCCTTCCAGAACCCTTTGATCGTGATCTTGGACAGGAAGGAGATGGTGGAAACTGAGCTGTGGCTAAGACCTGATGGAATTGTTCTTGATGCTGAGGTTCTTAGAAGAAGAAGGAAGGCTAAGATGGGCGAAGGCGTTGAGGCTTGGGTTGTCGGGCCAGAGGATTTCATCGTGAACAAGCTGGCAAGACCAGACAGAGGCACAATAGACGAACAAGACGTGAAGAGCGTGTTGATCAGGCAGAAAGGCAAGCTGGAGGAGAAATACCTACACAGAAAAGCAAGAGAAGCTGGAGTACTCACGATTCTTCAAATCATACAAGTACAATGAAAATGTGAACAGCAAACAGTATTCACTTTTTTCTAGCGATGGATACTCCTAAAACTGTTGAGCATGCGGCTGCTACGCAGAAGGCTGATACGAAGAAGATTAGATTGATGGATGGTTGAGCGAGAGTCCACAGGATAAACGCGAACGAAATTACCACGATTGATGCTAACAGGTAGATTCTGGTGTTCATGTTTTTTGATCTGCTCTTCACTATCTTCTCTTGGCCAGGTCGGACGTTCATTAAAGCTTTGGTTTTTTCAATTTCCACCTTTGTTGCAAGGATCACTTCGTTCTTCTCCACGTCTTGGAACTTGAAGGACATGAGTGTGTACCTTTGAAGCTCCCAAGGCTTTTCCTTAGGCAAAATCTTGACTATGCCCATCTTTTCCATCTTCTTCAGGATTGTCTGGATCTTGGCGACGAATTGAGGGTCTTCTGTTTTCTTTTCTCCGTACAGTCTTCTTATCAGGGTTTTAGCGTCGGGGAAGACTAGTTCGAGTTCGAAAGCTGCTAAGGCTTTGGCAAGGCTGCACTGGTATTCGCCTTCTCTCAGACGTATGTTGACCACTCTAGTTTCAGAATTTAGTGCTTTTTCCAGCTGTTCTAGTTCTTTCAGTGGTAGGTTGCTCTGAGTCAAACTGTCATCGCCGACTCAATACTCTCAATAGAGAAAGTATAAGAAAGCTTCGCTAAACGATCATTTTTCCACTATTTTCCTCAACAAACTCAACAGAGAGAATCGTTAAACTTCTCAACTGACATAACAGAAAGACCAGAAACAAAAAAGGAGGCGAGAAAAATGAGAGATAAAAATGGAAAAACTCTAGTTTTGATGGCAATAACCGTATTATGCCTTTCAGCATTCTTAATGTTTACACCACGAGCAGCAGCCCAAGAAACGGTGATATTTCAAGATGACTTTGAAAGCTATATAGTGGGTGCTTTCCCTCATCCACCATGGGATCTCCAGTACAACGGTTCAGGAGACCAGTATCAAGTAATAGTCAACTCAACCTACGAATCGGGTAAACAGTCAATGCAAATGATGGGAAAGAGTAGTTATAATGCGATCATGAAAAGAGATTTCAGTTCAAGTGCAGTCATCATCGGGTTTGAAGTCTACGTAAATTCGACTGACCTCGTCAATGGGAACCCTGGGGCAACCGTGGGGTTTTGGAACGAAAATCTGAACCGATATTCCAGTACAGAGGCAACTTTCTGGAATGGTGCCATTTGGAGTAACAACAATCAGACTCCAGTAAAACTTCAAGACTTTGCGGTCAACCAGTGGTACAAGATCAGAGCAGTTCTCAACAGGGACACAAGAGTTTTCAACATGTGGATCGACGATGTGCTCAAAGGTCAGAATCTGATCGAGGGAAATGATCCTTATCAGATTCTTTCGTTCCAAATGTCAACTGGGTTGCAGCAAGTCTACAGCTACTTTGACAACGTAACAGTATTCGCTCTGCCCTCAAGCAGTATAACTTTGATGCCCTCCTCAGGCTTTGCATCTACTACTCTTGCCGGTTCTGGATTCTCGAACAACTCAGCAATCACAATCACTTGGGATGGAACAACAATACCTACAATTCCAAATCCATTAATCACAGACACAACTGGCGACTTCACCGCAATGATAAGCGTTCCAACACAGACTACCCCTGGAGATCATACAATCAACGCAACAGATGCAACTGGCACATGGGCAACCGCGACGTTCACTGTAGTCAACATGACTGGCACGCAAGGACCACAAGGACCAAAGGGCGAGAATGGAACACAAGGGCTTCAAGGCCCACAAGGACCGAAAGGAGACACCGGAGAGCAAGGCCTAATAGGTCCACAAGGTCCGAAAGGTGAAAACGGAACCCAAGGATCGCCCGGAAATGTGCAAGAACTCCTACTGGTTGTAGCTTTTCCCACTGCCACTTCCATTCTAGCCATCTGTATCGCAGTCGTAGCTCTGTTGAAGAAGAGAAACACAAACTGACCCATCTTTTTTCTCTTTTTTTAGTCCGCAATAAACCTCGACCCAAGGCTGTTTTTGAATCATCTCACGTTGGTGTTGTCTTGCGTTGGAGTTTTGTGTTTATGTGGAAAACCATATAAGTGTCTAAGTGCACAATTAACTGTACGGATGAAAAATGGGCAGAATCGACATAATATTGCCTGAAGACCTTGAAAGAAGATTGCGCGAAACAATATTCCGAAAAAAAGGCATGAAAAAAGGCAACCTCAAGGAAGCTATAAACGAAGCAATAACACTCTGGATAGAACAAGAGGAAAACGTTAAAGGCAGTTGAAAGAAATTATGAGAAGCAATTGCCAGAGGTGTAGATAAATGCCCGTTTTGGTGAGCAAACAAAAAGCAGAATTCCAAAAATTCGAGAAGAACATGAAATGGTTCCAAGACAACTACGAGAAACTCAAAGAAGAATACGCTGGAAAATACGTTGCAGTGAGCGAATGCAAAGTAATCCTGTGCGACAAAGACGCCAGGGTCCTAATCAAGAAACTCCGTGAACAATACGGAGACATTGGAGCGTTCGTCATCGAATTTGTGAGCAAGCACAAGATGGAACTGATACTCTGAGAGCGGCTTCTCGGAGGAAACTGTTTGAGAATATGTGGCGGGAGAGGAAGAAGCAACCTCGGATACGTCAATGCTTATCTAATGTGCAATAGACCGAGAATCAATGACCCGATTAGGCTTTACGTTGACACTGGCGCATCACGCACTACAATCGCTGACCGAGATGCAATCCGACTGGGCATAGACTACGAAGAGCTTGAAAAATCGCAAGCACCGGTCATCGGCATAGGTTGCAGTGCAATAGAGAACTATCTTATGCGAAACGTCCTGTTAGCCTTCCGCGTGTCTGGCGGAGGCTATCACATCGAAACGTTGGATATGGTCACCGTCCTGAAACATGAACCGCAAAACGAAAACGAAAGAATGATAGTTGATCAATGTCCTAGTTTGCTCGGAGTAGATTTGCTCAAGAAATATGCTGTGCGATTCACTGACAAAAGCGTAATACTGGAAAAATAACGCCTTTTCTCAGTGTTCCTGATGAAAGAAGACCTTGCCATGATAGACAGGCTTACAGCACCACAACAATCTATTCCAGCACGCCTTCCATTCTCATTTCTTGCCAACTTTTCCTCGGACATTATGGGTGGTTATGACCACGACAGACGTCAAGATAATCGTGGCTGCCACCACGTTTCTTGTTGTTATTGGTTCGCTTGCCATTGCCCAGCCAAGAAACATCGCCACAATCGGGTTAACATAAGCATACGTCGAAACCCTCGCGGTTGACACCGTCTTCAGCAGCCAAATGTAACATGTAAACCCTACAAGTGATCCGAACACTACAAGATAGACCCAAGCTCCTAGCGAACGTGTGGAAACCATGTCCAACCGTATCCTGCTCCATTCGCCAGTAACCAGACTGGCCACAAGCAGCAACGCTCCGCCGGCAACCATCTCCAACCCCGTGCCCAACAGGCCCAGATTCGGAAACTTTGCTGATCGTGAGTAAAGTGAGCCATTAGCCCATAGTAGTGCTCCGAACACGATGATGGTTGCTCCAGCAACGTCAACGCTACTTGCTCCTAGGCCTTCAAACCCGCCAGCCAGTAAGATCACGCCGGCAAACCCCAGTGTCAGACCGCCTGCAACCCTGAGACTTGGTTTGTGTCTGTTCCAAAGCCAGTCCATCAAAGCCATCCACAAGGGTACTGTGCCAACGAGCAGGCTGGTCAAGCCTGAAGGTACCCATTGCTCCGCATAAATGACTGCGCCATGTCCAGCCAGCAGCATCAGACCGCCAACCACGAACGCGTGTCCCCAATCGTTCTTAGACTCATGCACTGGACCTCGCAGTCTGCATAGAGCGTAGATGATCACGCCTGCCAGCACGAACCGTGTTCCCGCCATGAAAAACGGCGGTAATGATTCCTCGACGATCCTTATCGCCAGGTACGTGGAACCCCAGATGATGTAGACAGCCAAGAATGCCGCCGCAACCTTGACTCGCAGACTCACAGCTTTTCACCACGGCAGAAGCAAACCATTAACACCAGCTCGGATTTAGCAGTTTTGCCGTCAGCCGGCTGGCTTCATTCAAGAATGTTCGCCGTTGCCTCCTCGAAGCAGGGTGGAAGAACCCATTTTCGGCCAATCTTGAACTCGTTCACGAAAACCAGCTTCCCGTTGTCCAAACAGACGCATGATGAACGGTGAACCCTGTCTAGCCTTATAGAAAACTGCAAACTCAGCCGCCACGCCAAAACAGCATGCAAAGTCTCATGCTCCAACACATTCAACAAACTGTAAACCGTGAAGCACGTCCGACGACGAGCATGCCAGTACAGGTTAATCATGTTAGGCTTGTCGCTGTCAACCCAGCCACCACCGATGAAACCGCAACGCTTAGGATTCTCAGCGATCTCCTCCAAAGACGGAACCCTGACATCAACCACAAACTCCTCAGCGCAATCCAGAGATTGCCTCCTCTCAACCAACGAACAACCCCCAAACACAGAAGGAAGTTAGAGTTCAACGTATATGTTTGGGTAGGGTAGTCTTTGAAAGTCCTAGAAAGGTTTGTATCGACTGTTGTCGTGACCACGTAGAACCGAGGTCCATATTGCATCACAAAGTCGTAGTAGGCGCTCGGACCGTGCCCATCTAGGCGTTCACCGCCCTGAATTGCACCCCTTTCAGGTTTTCGATGATTTTGACGGCTTGGTCAAGCGGAAATTGCAGGTTGCTTCCAATGAGGCCAGAAGTGGAGCTGCTGGATTTGTTGACAGTCAGGATCGCCGACTCGGAAACTTGGGCCCTGAGCTGAGCCTCCCGTGATTCTGCAAACGCAGTATATTGATGCAAGGTTGCGAATAGCCTCAGCCTCAGCAGCAGAGCAGTTTAAAGGATCAACCGTCTCGCCAGTCTTAACCTCCACGGTTACGCCGGCAGCCGTAATGAACCTGTTCACGACGTCGTCAGGCGCTTCGGCTGCACTAACGTTGATGCGTTCGCGGACACTGTCAGTCGCTGTAGCGGTGTTGCGGAGGCTTTTAACAGGTTCGGTGTGCTGCACTAACGTTGATGCGTTCGCGGACACTGTCAGGCGTGACACTAACCACAACGAGACCTCAACAACTGAATGATGATAACTCAGAAAGAAACCTGTTTTAAGCCTAATTCAACAAAATACGACAAAATGCGATATTATTCTGGGTTCTGTTAAGTCTTTTGGGCTAGATGATTCTTCAAGAGGTTTGTTAACTGGTGGATCTCCATTATATCTGTAGGATGTTTAAGTCTGCGCTGACGCTTGGAGGCATCGCAAAAATCCAAACTGCTGCGCTACGGAACATGAACATGAAGCCCAACTCCTCCTTTGCTCCTCTTGAGGATACTATTCTGATGACCCGCAGCATGGAACAGAGTTTGTAAATGCAATGCCGCTTTCATTCGGGTTATCAGCAGTCGTATATGACGTCGAAACACGCGAATGAGCAGAAAATCACTCAAAGCGATGCGAGCATCAATGTCAGAAAGTCCGAAAACATGGGGTGTCCTTTTCCAATAAATAACCATCATCGAATCCTGGTAAAGTGCTTTTCAGGTCGCAATCTACTTTGAAGTATTCGCTAAGGGGGCCATGTGTCTGCAAACCCTGCTATCTCAGAGGCAATGAAGCAGGGATTGTGAACCCCTTATCAGACACCGTTTGAGTGACTCTGCCTTGTCGATCAAGCTGGAAGCTGCTTGGATTCCAGGATCAGTCTGATTGTTCTCTCGGACACCCTAGCTAGAATCCCATCAGGTCCGGCTCTGGCTAAAGAAGCTCTAACATAGATCTTCGCTGCTTCTAAGAGAAGTGGTTCCGTGAGGACTCTTTCTGCGTTGTTGAGTAGTAGCCCTACCACTTTATTCTTTATGTTGACAAGGTACTCTCCTCTCGCGATTTTGGCAACCACAGATCGGTACACCCCTGGTAACAAAAATCCTTCGATGACTTCGGGCATGTCTTCCATAATGAAAGCATACTCTAGTGCTTCATTTTGCCAAAACATTCTGGTCGGACTGTCGGCTTTAGGGTTGTCTGTAGGGGGACGCACTTCGACGATATCTTCCCAGTATCCCTCAGGTATCTCTGCAAACCGTACTCCTGGAGGCAAAATGCTGTCTATGGGTGTTGACACTATCCGTGAGGATCTCGCCACATACTCCCCAAGATTCGGCGAAATTACTTCAATTCCCTCTTCCCTCAAAAGACTCCCAAACAATTTCGCATCCCCATACCACCCGAAAGTAAATATCGCTATGTCAGTATTTCCTAGATTGGCACCGACAAGGGACTTCATCAACAGCAATCTTTTTTCGAGTTTTTGGCAACTAGTAAAACCTAATCCAGCTGGAAAAACGAGCAGTCGTTTTGGCTTTTCAGAAATGATGGATTCAATTTGTTCCAGACTCCAACCCTTCTTTGACAGTTTTCCCACCAATCTCTTATGCACGTATTCGCGCATTGTTGATTCCTTCAGAAAGTAGTATCCGATGCGTGAATAAGTGAACTTCTCAAAAGCGATTTCACACTCAAGGGGGGTCATTTCTTTTTTCCATGATTTTTCTTTAAAGTCTTGTACAACCCACTCCAAAAATTTGGCAAAAATATCAGTCTCAAGACTGCGAAGTCTCTCATTATCGATAACACACTCCCTGGAAACTTCATAATCCACAACGTTCTTCTTGATATTTAAGAAAACAGCCAAGTCTGATTGGAATATCATAGACATTTGAGGCAAACGGATTCTTATGCCGTGTATAGATGCAAAACACTCAAGCAAGTGTACGCTCAAAGAGCCCGGCCATTCAAGCCCAAGAAAGGATATATCAAAGGCATCGTTCTCTATTTGACACTCCCAAGCGATTTCTGGCTGTGCGTGCTTCTCCAAGTCCTTTGCGATTGTTGGCTCTCTGTATAATTCCTTTACCATATCCATACCCGATTGGGGAACAAACTTCTCTTTCTTGCCATTCTTGGTCAGGAATATGGGGATCTCTGGAATCCTGATATAGTAGTGCAAGGTCTTCTCCAGGTCGATTTTCTGCCCCTCTTCATTCAGCAGTAGTGTCACCTTTGTGCCAGGTTTCTGGAGCGACCCTCTTTCGTATCTCCATCCTCCGTCAACTTTCGAGATCAAGAATCGGCAAGGTTGGTTATCCGTCTTCTTTGTTTCTATGACTACGCCGGATGAGATCAAGAAGGTGGACAAGAAACCGAGTCCCCATCGGCTTATCGGATCAAAGCCTTTTCCCTCAGATGATAGCTTCTTGAATTCTTCTGAAGAATAAAAGCTGGAACCAACCACAGACAGATATTTCCTTGCCGTCGTGAAGTCCATCCCAACTCCATTATCTTCAACCACAATCTTTCCATCGCCTTCGCTAATGACTATCTCTGCATCATATTCTCCTTCCAGGCTCTTCTTCAGCCTGCAAGCATCTATCGCATTTTGAACAAGCTCTCTTATGGCTACGTCATGTCTAGAATAAAGGCTCTTTCCAATGAGCAGATCCAGAATTTTCCTTCGATCCAACTCGAACTCTATCGGCTCCTTCATGAAGCCTTTTGTGTCAACTTTGAGCTCCACATAATCTAAGGATAGCCCTCTACCGTTCACACCAGTTGCCAATATACCCTTCACATGGTTGAGTTCTCCTTGGATTTTATCTCTTAGCATCTCAAGTGCTCTGACACCATTCGGATCCCATGCTATCGCGCTCAGTATTAATTTGTGTCTTTCCTTTTCAGAAGGGTACGCCACACCAACTATGTTCATTTGCTTCTTGAACTCTTCTTCCGCCTTCTCACTTGGATCAAGGTTGTAGAAGACTATCTCTGGTACTCTGCTGTATGTGACGTCAATTTCGTCAGCAATTCTCAGTGCCGATGCGAGAAAACGTCTGTGTATGACAACGCCTGTCTCAAAAGGCGTGTCGTCGTATTTTTCATCGTATAAATTCTCTTGTCTGTGACCTCGACAAATACGGCCTATGATTCTTCCTTCATTCAGACTCACTCCAACCAGGGCATGGAATTTCTCGAATTTATCTTCTGTTCTGATATGATGGTTTTCCCTGATGACTTCAGGTTTTTCGTCCTGCTCACCCACCAACCCCCAATCATGAAGCCATGAAGCAACTATCAAGAAGAACAGTTCGTGAGCATTCAATTCTGTCTTGACGTCCTCCGACAACAACCAGTTGAGATTCTCGAGAACACTCTGGCTATGTGGAAAGCCGTGTGGTGTATAGTAAGGAAACTTTGCATTAGCATATTGCAGAATTCCTATGGATTGACGCTTGACTTCTGCAAGTCTGTTGAAAAGTGCCACGTCTTTTTCTTTCAGGACATCTTCCAATGATCTAATGTAGGACAAGCACATGCCCTCAGGGAATATTAATCTCTGGGGGGCATATATTCCTTGGGCTAACCTATTCTACCAGTCACGAGGCGTTTTTAGATCTGCGAACGCGTATATCGTTCTTTGCAAAAACCCGAGCAAGGTCGGTGTTTGCTGGCTATATCTTCAGGGTGCACGTCTCAATAAGCTATCTCTTGACATTAAATGCGTTGAATCTTCTCTTAGAAGTTGGCAAAACACTATTCTACTCTTTTCTGGTTTGAAAGATAGGCTTTTGTGCCTTTTCTTATGATCATTTCAACTGTGTTGCTCCAGTCTGGTTCTGTTCTGTCCTCATCCTCAACTCTTTTCAATTCCTGTTCATGTATGACTTTCAGCCGAGCCATCACCTTCTCATCAATCGTAACCGTCAACCTGACGTGCGTGTGAAGTGGAACCTCAGACCCGCTCTTTGGATCTTGCCTTTTCTCTCTCAAGCTGCATCACTTATGGTCATCAAACGCGATATCCTAGTCAAAGGCCACTCAGGCAGGTGCCCGCAAATCACGTTACCATGCAGAAAGACTCAGACAAACACCGTCAGAAAAGACAAGTGCTATTCAGGGTTCCAGCCAGACCGTCAGCATGTGGCGTCCTTTGCCCAGCTCAAGTTTCCAGATGACCTCCCACGGCACAGTTATCCTCCCGTCACCAAGAAGCCTAGCAACAAACTTCTCAGAACCAGCACTGAAACCTGCAACAGGCAGCACTTGCACGTTCAGCAGTTCTCCCGGCTCCAGTTTGTAGCGCCACCTAACCTCAACAGGAATCTGCACACGATTCAGCTTCTGCAGCCTCGCCAGAAACTCCACACGCTCAGTCAAAGGCATGAAACCCAAACCTTCCACATACTTCCGTCACCTTCAGACACCTTCTGCATACGTCAGATACACCCAATCCAAACCCCATTTCAAAAAAGCAAATCAAAACAAGCCTCTCCAAAAACGGAATCACACTCGCGTCAACAAGAGAAAGAAAAGAATAATGCTGAAGCCTCATTTGTTGGGCACAACCGCGCCGTAACGTTCAAGCTGACGATTTACACTCTGCATTTTCGCCGATTCCTTTTCAGCTGACTCTAAACACTGCTTGTGATAAGCCACCTTTGCCTCGTGAAACTGAACACGCGCCCTGTGATACTCCATAAACGATTGCAGGACACCCTCGTCGTAGTAGGGTCCAACATAAACCGACAGAACCTTCTTTCCAACCCTGTGAACCGAATACACATACTTCTTGCTACCCCGAACCTTCACAACAAGCGACCCAGCATGAACATCCCTATGCCTAGGCATACACATCTCTCGTACAAGCCGTAAGGACAAACTTTGATTAAAACTTTATCGCCGCGCGCGCTCATCGACCGAACGGGACTGCCACTGGACATCGCAGTGACAGAGATCCTGCTATCCACACTGATTCAGCGTGCTAATCTCCAGCCACTTGGTGTCTTTTTCTTGACCAAGATCGCCAACGCTACTGCCATCATGAGTGGCACAAAAACTGCTGGATTTTCTTTTATAGGAATTATGACCTCGTGCGATGAGTGATCGTACGCAAAGTACATGCACACGTTGGAGCTGAGAGGGATTGGGAGTTCAGTCACGTTCACGGGTTTCATGTCGACGAGAACCACATATTGAGTGCCGTTCAACACTGTTCTGGGCATAGTCAAGCGACAGAACCCTACGGTCCCATTCTCTCCAGTCGCAAAAAACATGACATACGCCTGTCCTGGTTGCAGATACTCCTTAGGAGAACTGAGCCAAAAGTACAAGCCGAGCCCAGAGACCGTGGAGTTGCTAATGACACTAACGAACTGTGCTTCGTTGCCCGAATAAGGAGGAACAATAACGAAACTGTGGAACATACTCATCAGAGGATAACGATCCGAGTTATTGACATCAAGACTGTAAGGAATATCGCCAATCCCATCTTCGTTTGAATCCACACCAGTGTAATTAGCCCAATAATTACCCTCAATGCCGTTATCCCAAGCATTTGCCGAATTTTGAATGTAGATCTCGCTATAACTCACGAAATTGTTATGCTCTATGACGTTGCCCGATGAGTCCATCAAGTCCAAGCAACGACCACAGTTCGAAACCAGACTTTCCGTGATGCGATTGCCCGTGGAATTTCGGAGAGCTATCGCAGCGACGACAGCTCCTGATATGACGTTGCTTGTCACGTTGTTCTGTGTTGAATTGATAAGCCCCAATCCGAACATGCAGTTGGTCAAGTTGTTCCCTGCGATCGTGTTGTTTGCAGAACCGTACAAGTCGATGCATTCATCAGTGTCTGAGATCGTGACATTTTCGATTTTCGAACCTTCCGTATAAGAGACTTGCAGACCTAAACCCTGCCTAAGTATGGTCAAGTTGCTTATGATGATGTTTGTGGAGTTTATGATGCCTAGGTACCCGATGTCCGGAAACGTGTTTGGGTTTATCTCCAAGTTTGACCGATTAATCAGATAGTAAATGGGTTTTCCATCGATGGTATTTGAAGTATCAATGTCGTGAATATTGTGGTCAAGCGTCACCCCACTCGCACCGAAAGCGTAAAAGTTGTTTACCAGTCGATTGTCTCTCAACCTGTTATTGCTACATTCTGACATGGAAATGCCCATGGAACAGTTGGTCAAAACGTTCCCCACAATGATATTATTGTTAGAATCATGGAACAGCTCTATCCCACCACTGTCTGTTATCGTGTTGTTCAAAATGTAGCAACTAGACGAGAAGCTCATGTAAATTGCCACAGAGAACCCCCGAAATCCAACGTACTGAAGCGTCACATTGACCCTCGTCGTAACGTCCATTCCAATCCCAGTTCCCGATCCCATCAGGGTGTAGTTTCCTCCACCAATGATGATGTTGTCCCGTTCTACGACAAGACTGCCGTTGATGTCATCCATGAGCGCATAGATGGAGTTGTTGAGGTTTGAGATTGGAGCTACCGGCGGATCAATGCTTCCATTAGCTCTGATGTAGATGATCAACCCCGACGCTTCTGAAATCTGAACTCTGCCCGATAGAGCCAACATTGAAGAAAAAACGAAGACCAAAACGAAAACCAGAGCGCGTCTTCTTTGCATTTACCCTCGTCCATTACTGGGTGAACATTGCTTTTACAACTTTCGACACAAACGTCTATCGAATGAAGCTGAAGGTTCGCGGCAACGACATTGGCTACTCTGCAAACAAATTCGTTTTGCCGCCGTGAAACCCCATTGACGTGGCGGGCCCGCTGGGATTTGAACCCAGGATCTCCGGCTCCGCAGGCCAGTGTCCTAATCCAGCCTAGACTACGGGCCCACACGATACGAGAAATGGAGCTGTTCCAATAAAAAGATTTACCAGACTACTCGCCTTAGCCCAATACTCTTTGCAGAGCATCAATGACGTTCTGTTTTCCCATCGCAAGCAAATAAGGCCCCAGTCTTGGCCCTTGTTGAGCGCCTAGCAGAATCGTGTAGAGCGTCTTGAAGAACCCGCCAAGGGGCAAGCCATGTTTCTTGGCAGTGTTGAATATGGCGTTCTGTATCTTCTCAGGCTCGTCCTCAACCTTCAACACTTCAACAAGCTCCATCATAGCCGCCTTCTCTTCATCCGAAAGATTGATTGCAGTTTCTTTGATTTCTTCAAAGTCCTTTATCCAGTTAAACGCATACTCAACCCGCTTTTTCAAATCCTCATCAAACAGTTGTCCCTTCTGCAGGTAGCCGTAGCCTTGAAGTTTCTCCGCGATGAAAGCTTCAGCACCGTCCCTTGGAGCCATCTTGGCCAAGAAAGTAAGCAGGTTATAGGGCGCGTGAACGCTGGGCTTCCCAGGAGGCTTCAAAGCCCACAGATACTCATACAAACCCCTGACCTTCTCCAACTCCCTCTCATCCTTCGCCAGCTTCTTTCCAAAGTAAACATCCTCCAAATCATCCAGCTCGTTCATGTAAGACGGAATATCACTCACATCCAGCGTTCGAGTGCCAACAAACCGCTTCAACATCAACAACACCAACGAACGAGGCGATCCGTAACGGAACCAAACCTGCGGCGTAAACACGTTCCCAGTTGACTTGGATATTTTCTTGCCACTCTTATCCAGAAACATCTCGTACTGCGCATGCGAAGGCGGCTCAAACTGCAAAACCTCGCGGCAGATTCTATCATTAATCCTCACCGAATCCGCAATGTCCTTACCAAACGCCTCAAACCTAACGTCAAGAGCCTTCCACCTAGCCGCGAACTCGCCCTTCCAAGTAAGCTTACCCTCGCCCTTACTGACGTCCGCTTCACCCTTGAACCCACATCCTTCAATCCACTTGCCCTTGATCTCCATTCCCCCACAAGCATACAGAACCTTATTCTCTTCAGGCAGAAACTGAGACACCTGCGTCGTGTACATCCGCCCACAGTTGCCGCAAACGGCAAAATAGGGAAGAACCTCAGTATACCGCTCCTGTCCCACCTCTTGCTTAACTATCGCCCCAACCTTCTCAGCATCAAGAAGCAAGGCTCTAATCTCATCATTCAGCAAACCCTTCTCATAAACCTCTTTCGCCGACATATAATGATACTCAATCCCACACTCGTCCAAAGCACCAAGCAACAAAGAACTCATATGTCTACCATAGCTCTCATGACAACCAAACGGGTCAGGAATGCTCGTAACAGGAAACCCCAGATACTTCTCAAGCGAATCAGGCAGCCCAGCCGGAACCTTACGCAACCCATCCTTGTCATCACAAAAAGCCACAAGCTCAGAATTGTAACCCTGCTCTCTCAATGCCAGAGTAACCGCAAAGGATCGCGCCGCATCCCCCAAACTGCCAATGTGCGGAAAACCAGAAGCACCCAAACCCATCTCCGTCCTGATCAAACTCAGGCTCCTGCCCAGCTTCCGCTCCCGCTCCACAATCTCTGCAGCCATCTTATCGTACCAAGTACCACGACCAATAGTCCCCGCACTCATATCGAACACAGTCTCCACACACCATTAACAGCACAGAAAATAAAAAAAGGTTTAGAAAGACTAGACTATTTTCGTTTCATCGCAGCGACAATCGCTATGCCAGCAAGCACAAGCAGTATCACTATCAGCGAGTAGTACCAGCCGAAGCCATAGAGAAGCCATGCGCCACCAATCGCAACGAGCAGCAAGCCCCATGAAAACGTGCTGAAGGCTCCACGTTCATACTTCTGAGGTACAGAGGATCGCATGCCAGCAAGAATGACAGTCCAAAGACCTGAAAACAGTATTATCAACGGTAGAATCAAAGTCCAGTCAGTTATGATCCGCAGTGGCTGCCAAAGAAGCACACTGACAACTATGATCACTAGAAAAACGCCGATGGAAAGCAAACCGCGAT
>Ga0315279_10003366_pt1 | contig 22405 bp, 21 predicted proteins | sample YL17G06_20_MG_FD_203694 | JGI IMG/M metagenome (GOLD analysis project Ga0315279, IMG submission 203694) | Sediment microbial communities from Yellowstone Lake, YNP, Wyoming, USA - YL17G06_20 | ecosystem: Environmental > Aquatic > Freshwater > Lake > Sediment | place: USA: Wyoming | collected... | reverse complement strand
GTCAGCAGCAGTTCCCCTTCCATAATTCTTCAACCCCGCGATTCCGGTGGAACTACCCATCCTTTCACTTTAGCTGTCACCTCTACTGGGAACTTTGCTATGACCGGCGGCAACGTCGGCATCGGGACGACGGCTCCAAACGCAAAATTAACAGTTGATGCTAATGGAACTGACGATACTGTTACCGAGTATATTCGCTTTTCCAGACCAGGGTATCCAACCACTTACTACAATAGTATTTACAGTGGCTCTGGCTCAGGTCACAATAATTTGCGTTTTAATCTGAGCGATCTTTCTGGAAATACATATACCGTCATGACATTAAGAGACGGCAACGTCGGCATCGGGACGACACCGGGGTACAAATTCCAGGTCTATATTGATGCCAGCTACGAAGGTCATGTTACCTCAACTGGTACCTGGGCAAGTTCCTCAGATATACGCTTTAAAAAGAATGTCTCAGACCTTAAAGGTGGATTAGATAAGATACTAAAGTTACGCCCGGTAAGATATGATTCCAAAACCGAACCTAACTCTAAAGGTCAAGGCAGGCATCTTGGTTTTATTGCTCAGGAGTTTGAAAAGGCTGTTCCTGAGCTGGTGAGCACTGATAATCGAGGCTATAAAGCCATTGCCTATGGAGACCTTACCATTGTCCTAACCAAAGCTGTGCAGGAGCAGCAGAAACAAATCGAAGACTTAAAATCCGAAATCCAGAAATTAAAGAAACCCTAGGGACACCCAAGAAGTCAATCGGGGGACACCCTCCAAGCCAATCGCCTGCCTGCCGGCAGGCAGGGCAGGGTGTCCCCTTTTTCCTATTCAAATAAAACTGTTGACTAATAAATAAGTTCGTGCTATTTTATACCCTAATTTTAATTAATTAGAAGGAGTATAAATGACAGGCATAGATATTTTGTGGCTTGCACCCGTGGGTTCGATATTAGCCTTAAGCTTTGCTTTTTATCTTGCCTTATTTATCTTAAGGCAGGATGAAGGTAATGAGAAGATGCGCGAGATTGCCCAGGCAGTAAGGGTGGGCGCGAAGGCTTATCTTAAGAGACAGTATTTAGGCGTAGCTGTCTTCTTCATCGTGGTATTTTTTATACTTTTACTCCTTGCGTTCAATAAATATCTGGTAATTTTTGTTCCTTTTGCCTTTCTGACCGGCGGTTTTTTCTCCGGACTATCCGGTTTTATCGGAATGACCATTGCCACCAAATCTTCAAACCGCACCGCCGCTGCTGCAATGAAGAGTCTCAATTCGGGCCTGCGCGTGGCTTTTTCCAGCGGCGCAGTGATGGGTTTGACTGTGGTGGGCCTGGGGCTTCTGGATTTAAGTATCTGGTATTATTTCCTGAATTGGTATTATTCATCTCATCCTACGCCATTAGGAATGGATAAGATTGTGGCAATAACCTCAACCATGCTTTGTTTTGGCATGGGAGCAAGTTCCCAGGCTTTATTTGCCAGGGTTGGCGGCGGAATTTTTACCAAGGCGGCTGACGTGGGCGCGGATTTAGTGGGTAAAGTTGAAGCTGGCATACCCGAAGATGACCCCCGTAATCCTGCGGTTATTGCCGATAACGTGGGGGATAATGTGGGTGATGTTGCCGGAATGGGTGCTGACCTTTATGAATCTTATGTTGGCTCTATTGTGGCTACTTCGGCTTTAGGCGTGGCTGCAGGTTTAGGTCTGGCCGGAGTAACTGTACCCATGGTTATGGCTGCAGTCGGCGTGGTTGCCTCAGTTCTGGGAACATTTTTTGTAAAGAGCAAAGAAGAGGCGAGCCAAAAAGTTTTATTAATGGCATTAAGAAAAGGAGTATTTGCCAGTTCTGCCATCGTGGCAATCATATCCTATTTTTTGGTTAAGTACACCTTGGGAAGCCAGCATATCGGTGTTTATTGGTCGGTTCTCTCGGGATTAATTGCCGGTGTATTGATTGGGTTGGCTACCGAGTTTTATACCTCGAGCGGTTTCGGGCCTACCCGTTCAATCGCTGATGCCTCGGTAACTGGTCCGGCCACAGTAATTATCGGCGGTATTGCCGTAGGAATGATGTCCACAGCAATCCCGGTTATTGTAGTATGTATCGCGATATTGCTCAGCTATTTTCTCTGCGGCGGCGCTACCAATTTTAACGCCGGGCTCTATGGCATAGCTATTTCAGCAGTGGGCATGCTTTCCACTCTGGGTATAACCTTAGCTACCGATGCCTATGGGCCGGTGGCAGATAATGCCGGCGGTAATGCCCAGATGTCGAATTTACCTCCGGAAGTAAGAAAGCGCACTGATGCCTTGGATGCTTTGGGCAATACCACTGCGGCAACCGGCAAAGGTTTTGCCATTGGTTCAGCTGCTCTAACTGCCTTGGCCCTGATTGCTGCGTATCGCGACCAGGTTTCCATGTACGGCATAAATATGACCCTTTCTTTGATGAATCCTAATGTCCTGGTTGGACTCTTCATTGGCGGAATGATGCCGTTTCTTTTCTGTTCGATGACCATGCGCGCGGTTGGCCGGGCAGCAGGTAAAATTGTAGTTGAGGTGAGGCGTCAGTTTAAAGAAATAGCCGGACTTATGGAAGGTAAAGCCAAACCCGATTACGCCCGTTGTGTGAATATTGCTACAGCAGCGGCGCAAAAAGAAATGATCATACCTTCGCTTATGGCGATTGTGATGCCTATTACCGTGGGAATTCTGGTCGGTATTGAGGCTGAAGCCGGGTTTCTTACCGGAGCAACCGTGACTGGTTTTGTTTTAGCAGTAATGATGGCTAACTCCGGCGGTGCCTGGGATAATGCCAAAAAATATATAGAAGAGGGCCATTACGGCGGCAAAGGCTCAAGCGCGCATAAGGCCGGAGTTGTGGGTGACACTGTTGGCGATCCCTTCAAAGATACCTCAGGACCAAGCCTAAATATACTGATTAAACTCATGTCCATGGTCTCCATTGTATTTTCTTCCTTTATTATCTCCCACACCTTCTTCAAGTAAACATTTCAGGGACGGTTCTTAACTCAAAGCAAAACTGTCCCCTAAAATGGGGACAGTTTTAGTTCACCTTGAGAACCGTCCCTATTAATTTATTTGTTTATATTTTTAAGATTTAGTGCTATGATAAATTCAGCATGGATGACCTTGAATTTATCCAAAGTTGTGTCAATGGGGACAAGAAATCTTGGGATGAATTCATCAATAGGTATTCCCGCCTGGTATATAACTACATCCATAGCGTCCTGAGTTTAAAAGGAGCGAATCAGTTTAACCGCGATAATGTCAATGACCTCTTCCAAGAAATCTTTTTATCCTTAGTTAAAGATAATTTCAAAAAGTTAAGAAGCTTCAAGGCAAAAAATGGCTGCAGCCTGGCCAGCTGGTTAAGGCTGATATCCATTAATTCCACCGTAGACTATATCCGCAGATGTAAGCCTACCGTATCCCTGGACCAAGAAACAGACGATAATTTTAGCCTTAAGGATATAATTGCCGATGATTCGGCACTAGCGAAGGACATGCTTACGGATGAAGAGAGGCTCCAGACCCTTAAAGATTGTATTGACAGGCTGGATACGGATGAACGTTATTTTTTAGAATTGCATATTAACTAAGACCTGGCCTTAGGCGAGGTGAAAGACATGCTTGGTATTTCGCGGCCAGCAGCGGATATGCGTAAGGCCCGGATTATTGACAAACTCAAAAATTGTTTTAAAAGCAAAGGTTTTAAGTTAGATTTTTAAGTTTTTTCCGTCTATTATCTTAGGATAGGAAAGGAATAAACGCATGACAAATAAATTGGACAAATTAATCAAATTAGTCTACAAAAAATGGAAGTTAACACACATCCAGAAGTTTGAGGAGCATCCGGATGAAGAAGAGATGGCCTGTTTTATCGAAGGGAGACTTGCGCCACTAGAAAGTCAGAGTTTAAAAGCGCATTTAATCAGTTGCGAGCCTTGTGCCCAGGCTTTTGCGATTCAGGCCAGGCTAAAATCAACTGATAATTTAGAGGTGCCTGAAGAACTCATTGCGCAGGTGAAAACAAATATAGCGCCCCAAGAATCGCTCTCAGTTCTTGAGATAATCTTAAAAATTAAAGATAGAATCTTTGAGGTTCTGAAAAGTAGCGGTGATATTCTGGTAGGCCAGGAGCTTGTGCCTGCACCGGTCTTACGCAGCCGCAAGATTAAGGATTTTAAAGATGAAATCACCATCTTAAAAGATTTCCAGGATATACGCGCAGAGATAAAAATAGAGAATAAACCAGGGCAGGCCTTTACCTTGATTGTAACAGTCAAGGAAAGACAACCCCCCCGGGTGATTAAGGATTTGAGGGTTACGCTTATAAAAGACGATTTGGAATTAGAGTCTTATCTTAGCGAGTCGGGGCGGGTTATCTTTGAACATGTTTTATTGGGTAAGTACATAATCCAGATGTCCACTGCTGAATCCAAAATTGCCCAGATATTGTTGGATATAAGAGCATAATTTGGATATGGGCCAACCTGAAAATGCTTTAGTCCTTGAGGTATTGAAACAGGAGAATGGGTTGAGCATGGGTCTTTTTGAAAGCGACCAGCTTGCTTCTACCCTAAGGCATTATAGCCAATGTCCGGTACCCTTCGATGAAATCAACAGATTTTGCCTGGAAGTAACTTCAATATTAAATAAGACAAATAAACAGGGATTCCTCGAATCCGATTTAATCGCGGATTTAAAAAAGACCGGCCAGTTACTCTGGGACCATTTGTTGGCCAGGGCCGTCAAAGATAAACTAAAAAATGCTTCCAGACGGGATTTGATTTTATTTTTGGATGAAGAACTCATCAGTATCCCCTGGGAACTTATCTGTGATGAGAAGGAATTCCTCTGCCTTAAGTTTAACTTGGGCAGATTGGTAAGAACCAAAGAACAGCCTTATCCGCCCCAATATCGCAGCACAACCAGCACACCAAAAATGCTGGTTTTGGCTAATCCTACCAATGACTTACAATCTGCTTACCTAGAAGGCTTAGGGATAAAGAATCAATTTGACCGTAAAGCCAAAGAAATCAAAATCGATTTTAAATCCACTGACATTGATAAATTATACGTGAAGAAGAACCTGCGCGATTATGATATCGTGCATTTTGCCGGACACTGCGAATACGATGACCAAAACCCTAAAAATACAGGTTGGGTTTTAAGCGACGGCAGATTTACTACTCAGGATATCATTGCCTTGGGCCAGAGTCTGTCTTTACCGAGCCTTATCTTCTCTAATTCCTGTCAGTCCGCTAAAGTTGCCGAGGGTCTGATGCAAAGAGATTATCAGGAAAAGACCTACAGTCTGGCTTCGGCGTTTCTATTTTCCGGAGTAAGACACTATATAGGTACAATCTGGAAAATACAAGACTCCCTCAGCTTCGCATTTGCTAAAGAGTTTTACGTGCGGTTAGTTCAAGGTGAATCTGTAGGCGGATGTATGCGCAGTGCGCGCTTGCGGCTTATCAAGGAATACGGCCTGGGGTGTCTTGCCTGGGCAAACTACCTTCTTTACGGTGACCCTAGCTTTGCCTTATTTAAAAAAAGGGAAAAGCCCGGTCTGCTTAAAGGCAAACGCAAGATTTCCTTATCCAGGAGGTTTCTAATTAAGATCTTATTGGCGGTATCTATTTTATCGGTGGGTGTGGGCTTGCGTCTGTGGCTGCCGACGTTAAATCCCAGCACATATTTGATGTTTATTAAAGCTAAAAATTTATTCTTAAAAGGCAGGAACCAAGAAACTATTTCTATTTCAGATAGCATCCTTAACAAAGAGCCTTTATTTCTTGCAGCTTATCCTTTGGCGGCAGACGCCTATCAGAAATTGGGTGATCCGGATAAGGCTCTAAAATATTATTTTGATTATTCCATGTACAGTCAGAAGAAACAAGATAAAAGGAATCTTGCTGCAGCATATATTGGTATTGGCTGGATCTATCAAAGCCTTGGCGAATACGCAAAGGCATTCGATTTTTATAACCGGGCAATAAATTTGGCCAGAGAAAACCAGGATACCTTTAATGAGGCCGTGGGCTTGCGCAAACTGGCAGTTTGGCATATTGATAGGGAGGAGTATGATAAGGCACTGGAATTACTCACCAAAAGTTCACAGATTAATCTTGAGCGAAAAAACATATACGCCCATAGATATAATTTGGCCTGCGATTATTTTGATATCGGCCTGTTATTCGCCGACAAAAATGATTTTGCTGCAGCCCAGGGATTCTATCGCAAAAGCCAGGTCTTATTTGAAAAGTTAAGAGCAAAAAGTGAATTAAGCGATTATTACTTTAATCTGGGGGAAATATATCTATTTGAGAAGCAGTATCAGAAGGCATTGGATTATTATCTACAGGGCTTAAATATTGACCGGGTGAATGATAATAAGCCAAGTGTGGCTAGCGATTACAACATGATTGGTGAGTTATACGTAGAAATAGGTAATCTTAATGAGGCAGAGAAATTTTTTAACCAGGCCTTGGTTACCTGTAAGCAGATAAAAGCGCCGCTTGAGCTTGCTGCAACCTGCTATAATTTAGGGATGTTGTACAAGCAGAAAAGACAAAGGCACAAAGCCAGAGAATATTTCCGGCAGGCCCAGGAGATTTACCGGCCCAGGGATTTACCGCTTTATCAAAAAATCAAACAAGAACTTTTGGAATTGGATAATCCGGCTTAAGAGTTATTTTTTTGTGGATTTATTCCAGACATATGTTATAATTGTAACAAATAAAACCAGTTACATCAAAACCCCGTTTTTAGCATGAAAGACACATTCTATATTAATCTGGCTACCGCCGACCACTTAGGGATAGGGCTTTTTAAATACGTCCTTCGCCCAGAGGAAAAATTTCTTTTTACCAATTCCACCTTAGCCCAGATGTTGGCTTATTTTTCGAAAAAAGAGCTTAAGGCCGATAAATTATCCGATCTATTTTTTGACCCCCAAGCTAAAGAAAATTTTCTGGCAATTTTAAAAAGGGATGGAAATATCAAATTCTTTGAGACGCTTTTTAAGGATAAGACCGGCAAAAAGATATGGGTAGCCATAACCGCCTCCGGGGTGATTGATAATGATAACAGCGAATATGTGGAAGGTATAATTGAGAATATCTCTGCACATAAGGAAATGGAAGAGAAATTGGCCTTGGAGAAAGATTTTCTGCAGAGTCTTCTGGATAATATGCCCGATGCCATTTATTTTAAAGACCGCAATAACCGCATTGTAAAAGTGAATAAATTTTACAGCCAAGGTGTAGCGCTGGAACCCGAGGCAATTGTGGGTAAAACGGATTTTGATTTCTTTCCTTGGGACCAAGCGCGGAAGATGCTTGATGACGATAACTATGTCTTGAATACAGGCCAGCCTATAATCGGAAAGATTGAGCGGACTATCCTGCGTAATGGCACTTGGAATCAGGTAATCACCACTAAAATTCCCATGTACGACACAGCCGGAAATATCATCGGCACCATGGGTATAACCAGGGATATGACTGCTTATGCCAACCTTGAAAAAGAACGCCTGGTCATGTTAGTAAATGGCTTAACTGTTTTAGGAAAAGCCTTGGAGATGCGCGATCCCTATACCTTTACCCATAACCGTAATGTTGCCATTATTGCCGAAAAAATAGGCAAGGCATTGGGCTGGGATGAAAACCGTATTCTGGGAATAAGATTAGCGGGAGAACTCCATGATTTGGGCAAAATTAGTATCCCTTTAGATATTTTGAATAAACCAGGTAAATTAAGCGAACCGGAATACCGCCTGGTCCAGGAACATGTTATTAAGTGTTACGGTCTCATCAAAGATATAGAATTTCCTTTTTCTTTGGCAGAAACAATATACCAGCACCATGAACGTTTGGACGGCTCAGGTTATCCGCGCGGACTAACGATGGATAACGTTATTCTCGAGGCGCGTATTTTAGCCGTAAGCGATGTTTTAGAATCCATGACTTCTTACCGGCCTTACCGCGAGGCTTTGGGTCTGGATAGAGCTTTAGAAGAATTAAAACAGGGTAGCGGCACAAGATACGACGCAAAAATAGTCGAGGCAGTATTTGGCCTTGTTGGGGAGAACGACAAAAAATTATTCTGGATGGATAACTGAGCACCCTGTTATTTTGGTTTTAATCTCACCCTAAACTTACCCACCTAATTGTGGTCTCCTTAGCCTAATAAACCCCGCACCTTTTTAAAGGTGCGGGGTAAAAATTAAAGTTAGATTTGCCCACCCCTTGCGTCTATTATAGTGGGAGGTGGGAGAGATGAAAAAATGTATCGTAGTTTTGGCAGCGGTAGTTGTATTTATGTTAATTTTTGCTACCGGTGTTTTTGCTTCGGATCTGGTCTGGCAGGATATAGGTAGGGGTAATTTAAACCTGGAAACAGTGCTGGTAGAACCTGATAATTCCCGCATCATTTATATCGGTTCAAGACACGGTATTTTTAAGAGTGAGGATGGTGCAGCAACATGGAGAAATATTTTGTCGGTTAGAGGTACTAACAGAGAGGTAAATTTTTTGTTGGTTGCTTTAGGCGATAAGAATTCTTTGTATGCTGCAACAGGAAACGGATTATATTACAGTTCCAACCAGGGTAAAAGCTGGAATAGGATATTCAAAGGGAAAAATTATCTGGAGAATAACTGCACAACTATCGCAGTATTACCTTGCGCTATTTATTTAGGTACAAGGGCAGGTCTTTTTATAAGTAGAGATAAAGGCCTCACCTGGCAAAGGCAGCAAGGCACAATTGGTAATAGTCAGATATTGGCGATTACCGCCTCTACAAATACGCCAAATTTTATTTATGTTGCTTCGTCTGAAGCGGTATTTAAAACCGAAGATAACGGCCAGACTTGGATGAGGATTTTTTCTGGAAATTTCTTAGAGAACCATCAGGAACAAGAGGAGACTCCGCAGGAGCAAGAAGAGACAAAAGTTTCTGACCTAAGGTATCTTGTGCTTGACCCAGATAATCCAGATTACCTATTTTTGGCTACATCAAGGGGTATCTATAAAAGTAACGATGGTGGTAAAACCTGGGAGCCTTTTACAAGCTATGGCTTACTCAGCCAGGATATAAAATTTATACTTATATCGGATAGAGCCGAACTTTATGCCTTAACCAAATCCGCGATATTTGAATATAAAAATCAGAGATGGCAGGAGATTTCCCTGAGACTAACAGCAACAGATATAAGATTTATCACGCTTGATAATCACTGCAATCTTTATGCTGCCTGTGATACAGGTTTATTTAAAACGAGCATGGTAGATGTTAGCGCAAGTACTCACGATACCATAGAGATATATCTAAAGGGCGAACCGGCTATCCGGGATATTCAGGAGGCAGCCATTGAATATGCTGAAGTTCATCCGGATAAAATTAAAAGCTGGAGAAAACAGGCGTCAAAACGGGCTTTACTCCCGCATTTGACGGTAAGCACGGACAGGGATAATAACAGAACAGCCTCCAACAGTATTTGGGGGATTTACGGTAGCAACGGCTCGCCAGGTAAATACTTTGTTGGTCCTGACGATGAAACCAAATACAACAATAAAAACTGGGGCGTATCTCTGACCTGGGAATTGGGCGATTTAATCTGGAACAATGACCAGACTTTAATTGATGTGCGTTCAAAACTTATGGCGGAGTTACGCGATAATATCCTGGATGAAGTTACCCGGATTTATTTTGAACGCATACGGGTCAAGATGGAGTTTGATAACTTAAAAATCGAAGACAGAAAGAAAAGATTGGAAAAGGAATTACGACTAAAGGAACTGACTGCCTCCCTGGATGCCCTAACCGGAGGATATTTTTCCGCACACGCCTTTAGGGCTAGCCACATCGGTTCTTGAGGGTTTCAAAATATCTTGCAAATCAATTCTATTTATGTTATCTTATAAAAACTAACCCGCCATTTATTAATCATTTAAACCATTTTTTTAAGACTATGAGTCTAATACATTTAACGGATGGTAATTTCAAAAAGGAAGTTTTGGAATCGGATCTACCGGCGCTGGTTGATTTCTGGGCGCCTTGGTGCGGGCCCTGTAGGATTATTACCCCGATTATCGATGAGTTAGCCAAGGAATACAGAAATAAGTTAAGGATATGTAAGCTTAACGTCGATGAAAACCCCAGGATTGCTACTCAATATGCGGTGATGTCAATACCCACCCTCATATTTTTTAAAAACGGCAAAGTCATCGAGCAGGTCGTCAGAGTTTTAAATAAGGTGGAGTTAAAGCGTAAAATCGAAGAAAATCTTTAATGAACCCCGCACCTTCTTTATATTCAGATGCATTCCAAAAATTAAACAACAGGATTCCCTTTGATATTGGCTATACAGATAAAAATAGGAAAACAGCTTTGAATAGAGGAGAAGGTGCGGGGTGAAGAAAATTTTTATTGCTGCTACCCAGCAGAATGACGGCAAGACCACGGTTTCTTTAGGCCTGATATCCAATTTTCAGAATCTATTTAAGAAAGTGGCGTTTATCAAGCCCATTGGACAGCGTTATTTGGAAGAGGAGGGCTTAAAGATAGACGAAGATTCACTGCTTATCGAAGAGGTCTGCGGTGTCTGCGGCCTAAAATGCGGCTTAAAAGATATGAGCCCCATTGCAGTAGAAAAGGGGTTTACGGAAAAATACATCAGCCATCCGGATAAAAAATCAATTACCAGCCAAATCAAAGAGGCATTTCGACGCGTATCCAAGGGGCAGGATTTGGTTATTATCGAAGGCACCGGGCACGCTGGCGTGGGTTCGGTATTTGACCATTCCAATGCCTACGTAGCCAAGCTTCTTGGCTCAAAAGTTATTATCATTTCTTCGGGCGGCATCGGCAGGCCCATTGATGAAATAGTATTGAATAAAGCGCTCTTTGAGAAAGAAGGCGTTAAGGTTTTAGGGGTAATTATCAATAAAGTCTTGGTGGATAAGTTTGACAAAATCAACCGTCTGGTGCGAAAGGGCCTGGAGAGAAAAGGAATAAAGGTTTTAGGCGTTATACCCTATAACCCTTTCCTTTCTTTGCCGACCATTGAACAAATATTAGAAGAGACTGATTTTGAACTTTTATGCGGCAAAGATTATCTGGAAAAATACATCTCGCGGATTATAATTGGAGCGATGCAACCCAAGGATGCGATTAAATATATTGTTGATGACAGCCTGCTCATTACTCCGGGTGACAGGGAAGATATGATTATGACGGCATTAGGATGCTATCGGCGGGATGATAAGGAAAGATTAAAGGTATCAGGGATTATTTTGTCAGGCGGGATTATCCCGGAGAAACCAACTATGGATTTGCTAAGCAAGGCTAAGATACCCGTGTTGTTAGCCAAGGGCGATACCTATAGCGTAGCATCAGCTGTCCATGACCTAACCGTAAAAATCCGGCCTTGCGATACTGTCAAGATCAACGCCGTGATAAAATTAATCAAAGATAATGTCGATTTAAACGGGATACTCAGAGGAATGTAATGGATACGATTAGAAAGATTCGGGAAACTGCGGGAAAAAAAGCCAAAACAATAGTGCTTCCTGAATACAATGATGCTCGGGTCGTAGAGGCAAGTAAGATTCTTGAACAAGAGGGTATTGCCAAACCTCTGCTACTTACCCCGGATAAAATTGACCCTAAAGAAAAAGAAAGATACATCCTGGAATTTTACCGGATGCGTAGGTCAAAAGGCGCTCAACTTGATGCGGTCAGGAAATTATTTGAAGACCCTCTTTATTATGCGGCAATGATGACAGCTGAAGGCAAAGCCGACGGATTTGTAGCCGGAGCAGCGCATACCACTTCTGATGTAGGCAGGGCTGCCATACATTGCCTGGGTGTTGATGCGCGTTTCTCTCTTGCTTGCAGCTGTTTTATCATGGTTGTCCCCAATTGTATTTATGGAGCGCAAGGCACGTTTGTTTATGCTGATTGCGGATTAATACCCGAACCTAATCCACGACAGTTGGCCTGCATAGCTATAGAAGCAGCGGAGCTGGCAACTAAAATATTAGATTTATCTGCGCGAGTGGCTTTGTTAAGCTATTCTACCAAGGGCTCAGCTAAAGGTAAATCCGTTGATAATATAATTAAGGCCCTGGCTTTGCTTAAGGAGATGGTTCCGAATTTATTGGTTGACGGCGAATTACAGGTGGATGCAGCCATTGTTCCGGAAGTGGCCAAGATTAAATGTCCGGATAGCTTGTTAGCCGGTCAGGCCAACGTGCTGATATTTCCTAATCTGGATGCGGGTAATATTAACTATAAACTTACCCACAGATTAGCTAATGCCCGGGCTGTAGGGCCTTTGCTCCTGGGCTTAAATAAACCCTGCAGCGATTTATCCCGCGGCTGTTCGAGCCAAGACGTTGTGGATTGCGCAGCGGTAACAGCCATAAGGGCACAATAATTGATGAAAGTCTTAGTCATAAATTCGGGAAGTTCCTCTATAAAGTATAAACTTTTTCTCATGCCCGGCAGAAAATATATCGCTCAAGGCGCCATCGAGCACATCGGCGAGAAAGGTTCATCCATTCCTGATCATTATACCGGCCTTAAAATGCTCCTGGCAAAGATAAACTCGGTTGATGTGGTTGGCCACAGGGTTGTGCATGGCGCAGAGCAGTTTAAAGAGCCGGTTGAAATTGATAATTCGGTGATTCGCAAGATAAGACAATGCTGCCTAATTGCGCCACTTCATAATCCGGCTAATTTAGCCGGGATCTTGGCTTGTAAAAAATTGTTGCCGGGTATAAAACAGGTAGCCGTATTCGATACGGCATTTCATCAGACGCTTCCCCCTTACGCTTATATCTATGGACTGCCTTATCGCTATTACAAAAGATTCGGTATAAGAAAATACGGGTTTCATGGCACCAGCCACGAATATGTTGCTCATGAGGCTTCCCGGATATTAAATAAACCGCTTAACCGATTAAAAATAATTACCTGCCATCTTGGCAATGGCTGCAGTATTACGGCTGTAGATAGAGCCAGGTCCATTGATACCAGTATGGGATTTACGCCCCTGGAAGGCCTGGTTATGGGCACGCGCTGCGGAGACATTGACCCGGCTTTAGTCACTTATATTATGCATAAAGACAAACTGAATATTTCCGAAATAGACCAGATGCTAAATAAGACCAGCGGCCTTAAAGGTATTTCCGGAATAAGCAATGATATGAGGGTACTGCGTAGCAAAGAAAAATCCGGGGATAGGCGGGCAAGGCTGACAGTAGATATTTTTGTTTACCGTATCAAAAAATATATCGGCGCCTATATCGCCATTATGAACGGAGTGGATGCCGTGGTTTTTACCGCCGGGATAGGTCAAAATCAACAAGAGATAAGGGAGAAAATCTGTAAAGGCATATTTAGCCCCTTAAAGAAAAAACCCAGAATTCTGGTTATCCCTACTGATGAGGAGCTGATGATTGCGCGTTCAGCATTTAAATTAATAAACCCCCTTAGAAAGCTTCGTCCCGTTACTAAGGGTCTTTCTAACGGGGTAAACGAAAGGTGAGAATATGCTAAGAATGATGTTAAAATCAAAAATCCACCGTGCTCATGTTACGCAGGCGAATCTTTATTATGAAGGAAGCATCACCATTGATGCTAAACTTATGAGAGAGGCAGATATTTTACCCGGAGAAAAGGTCGAAGTTCTTAATCTGAATAATGGTGGCCGCATTGAAACCTATGCCATCAAAGGTAAGTCCGGCTCCGGCGTAATTTGTTTAAATGGTCCGGCTAGCCGCGGAGCCTGCGTGGGAGACGGGGTAATCATCGTATCTTATACCCTGGTCGATGATAACCAGGCTAAAAAAAACAAACCCAAGATAATAAAAGTCAATGCCAGAAACCGTATTAAAGATTAAGACCTTCGGAGCTCCAGCTTTAAGACAGAAAGCCAAACCCGTTGATGAAATCACAGAATACCACCGCGAGATTTTAAGTAAGATGGCCGGATTAATGTATTCGTCTTTGGGTATAGGGTTGGCAGCATCCCAGCTTGGGATTAATCAAGCTATGATTGTGGTGGATATAGGCTCAGGGCTCTATAAGTTAATAAATCCTAAGGTGGTCAAAAAAGAAGGCCAGCAGATTAATAAGGAGGGATGCCTTAGCGTTCCCAGTATATGTATAAAGGTCAAGCGGGCTAAAAAAGTTATGCTTGTGGCCAAAGATGAAAATGGCAAACCACTCACCATAGAAGCCCAGGACCTCTTGGCTTGTGTCCTGCAGCATGAGATAGACCACTTAAGGGGAAGGCTCATCGTTGACTATGCCTCATTGCTGGATAGATTAAAGATAGGTAGAAAACTAAAAGAACTAAAAAGGAAATTCAAAGATGAAGAGTTGCCCGAATCAAAAACAAAATCTTGCCAACTGCAGTTGTAGTTATGAGCCCTGCGGCCGTAAAGGATGAACAACAGGTTACCTCCATGGTTTAGACAAGAAATTCCGGATACAAGCACCTTGGAAATATTACGCACTTTATCCGGACTTAAAATTAATACTGTCTGCCAGCAGGCGCGTTGTCCGAATTTAAGCCATTGTTTTAAAAATAAAGAACTTACTCTTATGATTCTGGGCAATACCTGTACCAGAAACTGCAGATTTTGCGCGGTGGCTAAATCTGGCGGCTCAAGTTTAAGCATTGATGAGGAGGAGCCGACCAGGATCGCCCGGTTTATTAAGGACCTGGGGATTAATTATGTGGTAGTTACCTCAGTTACCAGGGATGATATCCCAGATGGCGGAGCAGGACATTTTGCCAAAACATTGGCAAGCATTCACGCCATTAACCGAAATATAAAAGTAGAAGTATTAATACCGGATTTTAAAGCTGACGCTTCGAGCCTTAAGACTGTAATTGATGCGGATCCCAGTGTTGTTGCGCATAATCTTGAGACGGTTAGGCGGCTATATCAAGGATTAAAACCGGATTCTAATTACGAAGTTTCTTTACGCATATTAAAAAAGATAAAAGAGATTAAACCCGGACTGATTACAAAGTCTTCGCTTGTTTTGGGGTTAGGCGAAACCAAAAGCGAAGTTATAAGCGCCATGCAAGATTTAAAAAATGCACGCTGCGATATTTTGGTCTTAGGCCAATATCTTGCCCCTACTTTAGGACATTATCCGGTGCGCGACTTTATCAGTTTGGATACATTTAGAAAATATCGGGATATCGGTGTGCGTTTGGGATTTAAAGCGGTCTCATCAGGGCCTTTGGTAAGAAGTTCATATAAGGCAAATAAGATTTATAAAGAGGCTTATTCATGTATGATGTAATTATTATCGGTGCCGGGCCTGCGGGTTTAACCGCAGCTCTTTATGCCGCAAGGTTCAGGCTTAAGACCTTGATTTTAGAAAAAATGGTTGCTGGCGGCCAGATACTTTTATCCGAGAGGATAGAAAACTTTCCCGGTTTTCCCGATGGTATATCCACTCAGGAGTTAATTGCAAGAATGACAAAACAGATAGGAGACTTGGGAGTGCAGTTTGAAATCGATGAGGCCTTAGGGATAGTTCCGGATAAAAGCGCAGAGGGTTCTTTCTACACTGTAAAGTCCAGCTATAACTCCTATTCGGCTAGGTCAATTATTATAGCCACCGGCGCCAGGCCAAAAAAACTTAATGTCAAGGGAGAAGATAAACTTATTGGCAGGGGAGTCTCTTATTGCGGTACCTGCGACGGCCCTTTATTCAAAGACAAGGATGTTGTGGTTATCGGCGGAGGCAACACCGCAATTGAAGAGGCTATATTTTTAACCAACTATGCTAAAAATGTAAGCATTATTCACCGCCGGCAGCAGTTCCGCGCTTCCAAAATTTTAGAGGAGAAGACACGCAGTAACCCAAAAATCAAATTTATTCTGGATAGCGTTATCGACCAGATAACGGGCGAGAACAAGGTTGAGGCAGTAACCATTAGAAACGTAAAAACAAATTCTACCACTGAACTTGCCTGTCAGGGGGTATTCATATTTGTGGGTATAGGGCCGAATACAAATTTTATAAAAAATCTGTTGAATATTGATGAGTCGGGATTTATAATGACTGACCAAGATTTAGGGACTTCAAAAGCGGGTATATTTGCCTGCGGAGATTGCCTGAAAAAACACCTGTATCAGGTTATTACTGCCTGCGCTGAAGGAGCCCTGGCTGCGGATTCCAGCCATAAGTATCTTTTGAAGCAAGGCTGAGGTTTTAGGCTAAGGCTTAGCAAGGTTTTTTTTGACCTCAACCTTGACCTGAGCCTATATTTGTGCGATGAATAAACACCCGACAAATTATAAACCGTTAATCAATTGGGTCAACCGGATGTCCGAACTCTGCCAGCCGGATAGTATTGTCTGGATTGACGGCTCAGAAGAGCAGAGGAAAGAACTTCAGGAAGAAGCAGTGGCCACCGGTGAACTCATCCCGCTTAATCAACAAAAACTTCCGGGTTGTTTTTTGCACCGTACGAGTAGCGATGATGTTGCCCGCACCGAGCACTTAACCTATATCTGCACCAAGAAAAAACGCGATGCCGGTCCTACCAACAATTGGATATCACCTCAAGCTGCCTATAAGAAGGCTAAGGCCTTTTTTAAAGACGCAATGAAGGGCAGGATTATGTATGTTATTCCTTTTTCAATGGGTCCGGTGGGTTCTCCTTTTAGTAAAATCGGGGTGGAGTTAACCGATTCTAAATACGTGGTTTTAAATATGTTCATTATGACTCGCGTGGGAGAGGCGGTTTTGAGACAATTAGAAAAAGGGGATGATTTTACCCCGCCCCTGCGCGCAGGGGCGGGATTTACCCGCTGCCTGCATTCGAAAGCGGATCTGGATATCAATAAAAGATTGATTCTACATTTTCCCCAGGACAATACCATTTGGAGCGTTGGCTCTGGTTACGGCGGCAATGTGCTTTTAGGTAAGAAATGTCTGTCTCTACGCATTGCCAGTTTTATGGGTAAAAAAGAAGGCTGGTTTGCCGAGCATATGCTCATTATGGGTATTGAAGAACCTAATGGTCATATCGAATATATTGCGGCAGCATTTCCCAGCGCCTGCGGTAAGACTAATCTGGCCATGCTTGTTCCTCCCGAAGGCCTTAAGAAAAAAGGCTATCGCATTTGGACTGTGGGCGATGACATTGCCTGGATGCGCATAGATAGTGACGGCTCTTTATGGGCAATTAATCCTGAAACCGGATTTTTTGGAGTTGCACCGGGTACAAATTCTCAAACTAATCCCAATATGGTCCAGACTATCAAGAAAAACACAATCTACACCAATGTCCTTTTAAAAGCGGATGGGACAATCTGGTGGGAGGGTGCTGACGGAGAAGTTCCGGCAAACGGTATTGACTGGATGGCTAGGTCCTGGAAACCGGGTATGGTGGATAGCCACGGAAAACCGATTCTGGGAGCCCATCCGAATAGCCGTTTTACTACACCAATTATACAATGTGCCTCGGCAACTTTTAGATTAGAGCAGCATCACGGTGTGCCAATTTCCGCAATTGTATTTGGCGGCCGCAGGCAGCATCTGATGCCTTTGGTATATGAAGCATTCAACTGGCAGCATGGAGTTTTTGTGGGAGGAACAATAGCTTCTGAACGCACCGCAGCTCAAGTCGGGACATTAGGGGAAGTCAGGCACGACCCGATGGCTATGCTGCCTTTCTGCGGTTACAATATGGCAGATTATTTTCAGCACTGGCTGGACATGGGCAAACGTATGAGTAAGCCGCCTAAAATTTTCCATGTAAACTGGTTTAGAACCGATGAGCAGGGAAAATTATTATGGCCGGGTTTTCGCGAAAACTTAAGGGTTTTAGAATGGATACTGGACCGCTGCAATAACAAAGTAGAAGCAGTAAAAGCCCCAGTAGGTTATATTCCTCATCCTTCAGATATAGACATGACCGGGCTCAACCTTAACCAGGAGGTCTTAGAAAAACTCCTTGCGATAGATAAGAAGCAGTGGGTTGAAGAATTAAAAGGTATAAAGAGATTCTTTAAACAGTTTAAGAAAGATTTACCGGGGGAGTTGTGGCAGGAGTATGAAGCCTTGTTAGTCCGTCTAAAAGCTTAAAATAAATGGCGCAAAAAATATTGCTCTTTACAGAATTCCCGGAGTTAAAACTTTATAAACGCGGCAAGGTCAGAGACGTTTATGATTTAGACGATAAATTACTGATTGTCTCAACGGATAGGATTTCTGCTTTTGATGTAGTTCTGCCTTGCGGCATACCGTTTAAGGGAAAAGTATTAAACAGCATTTCCTGTTTCTGGTTTAAATTTATTCAAGACATCACCCCTCACCATTTAATAACTGCAGACCCAAATCAATACCCCGGCATACTAAATAAATATAAAGATGACCTTTACGGGCGCTCGATGTTAGTGAAGAAAACCAAGCCACTTCCAGTGGAATGCGTAGTTAGGGGGTATCTTTCGGGCGCAGGATGGAAGGAGTACAAACAGAGTCAATCGGTTTGCGGCATAAAATTGCCGGCGGGTCTGCTTGAATCGGACAAATTACCCCAAACCATATTTACGCCGTCCACAAAAGAAGAAGCCGGCCACGATATTAACATTACCCAAAACTACATCGAAAATCTTATAGGTAAGGATACTGCTGATAAATTAAAGGAGATCAGTGTCGCCATTTATCAAAAAGCCAGCGACTATGCCGATGAAAGGGGGATTATTATCGCCGATACTAAATTTGAATTCGGTATCCGGGATAATAAAATTGCGCTTATTGATGAAGTGCTTACACCTGATTCTTCGCGTTTCTGGCCTAAAGACCAATACTCTGCGGGTAGGACTCAAGCCAGTTTTGATAAACAGTTTGTCAGGGATTATCTGGAGAGCCTGGAGTGGGATAAAAAAGCGCCTGCGCCGACATTGCCTGATGAAATTATCGAAAAAACCGCTCAAAAATATCTGGATGCTTATTACCGGCTGACCGGTAAGCACCTTTATACTTCAGCATGAAAATATCCAAAAAAATATTATTCATTTTTTTACGTATCGGTATAAGCATTGTGCTCTTGCTCTTTTTGTTTTTGTTTAAGCAGGTAGATGCAAAGAATATATTTGAGTCCGTAAAACGAGCAGATAAGCAGCTTTTGCTGGTAGCCTTCGGTGTATTCTTTAGTACGTATGTCTTGTGTCTGTATCGCTGGCAGATGCTCCTTAAGGCTGTTAATATCCATCTTTCTTTAAAGCGAGTTATCATTTCATTTGCGGGAGGTATATTCTTTAGCCTACTTCTTCCTTCGACTATTGGTGGTGACTTTATGCGTAGCATAGACTTAGCCTTGCACACCAATAAACCGCGTCAAGTGGCAGCTACCGTGCTCCTTGATCGCTTAAGCGGATATACGGGTTTAGTGATACTTACGCTAGCGGCACTTTTTTTGGGCGGAGATCTTGTTAACAACAGGAGCGTAGTGATTTCAGTAGCGTTGCTGACGGTCATATTAATTGTTATTCTTTTGGTGTTGTTCAACAAATTCGTTTACTCTAAAGTGAACATACTTTTGCATTCGCCTCGCGCAGGAAAAATCCGAGAGTCAATTAAAAATCTACATCAGGAGATGCATCAGTTTGTCGGCCATCGGAAAGTTATTGTACAGAATATTCTCCTGTCAGTTGTTGTGCAGATGATTACCCCTATCACGTTTTACATTATTGCGTTAGCCTTAGGCATCCATTTGAAACTGATTTATTTTTTTATATTATTGCCTATTATCGGAGCCATTACTTTATTGCCCATCTCCATAGGCGGCTTAGGCTTAAGAGAGAATCTGACCGTGATCTTTTTTGGTCCGGTGGGAGTGGCTAAAGATATGGCCACCGCCATGTCTTTATTGTCGTTTGCATTCCTGTTTATCTATGGAATTCTGGGAGGGCTTATATATGTCCTTACAATACATCATCGACGGATACAACCTCATCAATCATCCGCTGTTTTCCAGAGTCAGTAAAAAATCCCCTGATTCCCGCCTTGCGCTGTTGGAATTTATCAGAATAAAAAAACCCTGCGGTAGCCCAAAAAATAAAGTGAGCGTGGTTTTTGACGGATATCCGCCGAATATTTCTAAAACCAGGTACACCTACCCTGACATTGATGTTGTTTTCTCTAAAAGCCTTACTGCTGATGATAAGATAAAGGCTATGCTTGAGAAAGCCGTGAATCCTCGGGTAGTAGTAGTGGTTTCTGATGATAGACAGATAAAATTTTTTGCCAGCTCAACCGGGGCAAGAGCAACCGGAATAGAAGAATTTATCAATTCCGCAATACCAGACACAACTGCTTTAGACCGCAAGGGAAAGTTTAAAACCCCCAAAAGCGAGTCTCTAAAGCCGGAACTCACTTACGTCCAGATAAACAAAATAAATAAGGAACTCCGAAATTTATGGCTAAAGTGACCAGCGATAATAACCGACAAGATTATATAAAGTTTTTAGGCACTGCCGGCGCACGTTTTGTGATGATAAAACAGCTGCGCGCATCAGGAGGCCTCTGGATTTGCCATCAGGACACGAATGTTTTAATTGACCCTGGTCCGGGCAGTATTGTGCGCTGCTCTTTAAGTAAACCTAGATTGGACCCTTCCAAGCTTAATGCCATAATCCTGACGCACCGGCATCTGGATCACGCCTCAGATATCAATGTGATGATTGAGGCGATGACTGAAGGCGGTTTTAAAAAAAGAGGAATTGTTTTTTGCCCCCAAGATGCGCTCGGCGAGGAAGGTATAATCCTGAAGTATGCGTTAGGATTTCCAGATGAGATTAAGATACTCAAAGCCGATCAAACCTATAAAGTCGGAAATTTTCAGTTCCAGACTTCCATGCGGCATATTCATCCGGTAGAAACTTACGGTTTAAAATTTAAGATTAAAAATACGAGTGTCTCCTTGCTTACCGATACAAAATATTTTCCCGGACTAGTTGATTTTTACCGCACGGATATACTGATTATTTACGTCGTCTTTTTCCAGCCGCGCCCCGGGATAGACCATCTCTGTTTTTCAGAGGCTGAAAATTTAATCAAAGACCTAAAACCTAAAAAAGCGATACTAACCCATTTTGGCATGACCATGCTTAAAGCAAAACCGCATATCTTGGCACAAAATTTATCCCAAAAATTAGGTCGGGGAGTCCTGGCTGCCTATGACGGTATGTCGATAAAATTCTAAATTAAGCGAAGCCCAAACTTACGGAACGAGACCCTTCACTTCGTTTAAGGATCGTCCTAAAGAAACAAAGTGACGAAGGATCGAGTGAACGTAAGTTTGTTGGCTGAACTTATCCTCGCCAATTTCCATCTGCAGATACTTAGGAAATTGGCAAGGATTAATTCGCGCAAATAACTTACTCACACTCCGTGTTCGTAAGTTATGCGCTCATTAAATTAGCACTTGACATAACTCGATGATTATGATAAAGCTATAAAAAGCAGACTAGAAAAACCAAAGGAGGTGGAGGATGGGTAATTGGCAAGCGGTATTAGTGGAGCCAGCTAGGGCGGTTTTGTCCCAGATCGGGCAATTCCTGATGAATCTACTACTGGTGATTATCATCCTTATTGTTGGCTGGGTTATTTCGAAAATCATCAAAACACTGGTCGTAAGAGCCTTGAGAGTAATAAGGCTTGATCAAATATCAAGCCGTATTGAGCTGGATGATTTATTGGCAAAAGGCGGTATCAACTATTCTCTGTCTGAACTCATTGGCGTAATCTGCTATTGGCTAGCTCTTTTGGTCACTTTTGTTGTTGCCATCAACGCTTTAGGATTAACCATTGCTGCAGACCTGTTGAACCGGGTCATCCTTTACATACCCAATATTATTGCAGCGATATTCATTGTTATCTTAGGTCTGTTTGTGGCTACCCTCTTAAGGAATGTCGTTCAGACCGCAGCCAATAATGCCGGCCTTTCCCAGGCTAACCTTTTAAGTAAAATCGTCGATCTAGTGATTGTTATCTTTACCGTGGCCATTGCCTTGGAACAACTCAATATCGGAGCCAAGATAATTGAGTTAACCACGACAGTAGTGCTGGGGTCTTTGGGTTTGGGAGCGGCTTTAGCATTTGGCCTGGGCTGTAAAGATATTGCGGCAAGATTCGTTAACGATCTACTCAATAGTATCAAAAGCAAGAAATAATGAATATTGTTTCTCCTGAGAATAGCCCCTTGCCTTAAAGGAAGGTAGGGGGCTATTTTTTATGAGGTAGCTTTAGCATCTATCCTTCCTCAAGGAGATAAAACCCGCACAAAATCTCACTGCATTAAATGAAAAAAATAACAGGCCAGATATGTTGGTATTAATA
>Ga0315279_10003364_pt1 | contig 22420 bp, 20 predicted proteins | sample YL17G06_20_MG_FD_203694 | JGI IMG/M metagenome (GOLD analysis project Ga0315279, IMG submission 203694) | Sediment microbial communities from Yellowstone Lake, YNP, Wyoming, USA - YL17G06_20 | ecosystem: Environmental > Aquatic > Freshwater > Lake > Sediment | place: USA: Wyoming | collected... | reverse complement strand
GTAAGGGCCACGATTCTATCCGTTATGCGGGCTGCATATTTTTCAAGAAGAATAAACATCTGCGTTTTTAAAGGGCCAAAATAGCCAAAGAAGACATGGCCATGGGGAGTGTGGACAATAATCGGGACACGAGCAAGCTTAGCTGCAAGTCTCCCCAAAAATCCTGCCTTTGAAGTATGAGTATGAACAATGACCGGCTTTTCCTTAATGAGAAGCAGAAAAAGACAGATTAAGACCCAGACATCATAAGCGGGATTTATTCGCCTTACTAATAAAGGTATCGTCACGAGCTTTATCCTTTTCAATTGTGCCTTTTGGAGGTCAGCCATGACGGAGGCGTTCTCATCTTGACTCATTCTGGATTCAACCGTTGGACCTTTGAATAAGAGGACATCATATTTTTTCGTATCCATTCCCAAAACCGTAAGGAGCGTGTTCTGGGCTGATCCCCCTTTATCCAAGCGGGTAATGATGTGAACGATTTTATTTTTTTTTGGCATAAATCATCAATGAAGAAGAAATGAGCACATTTTTGCGAGAAAGCAAGCTTACGACTTCAGCAAAAGCCGAATAGGCTCTTTTGATAATATTTATCATATGCCTTTCTAATAATTTTGTTTGATAATAAGGATTCCCCCCCGTCAGCTTTGAATTCTCGATTCTGATATTTGAAAAGTTCGCCTTCTTTAAAAGAATGGTAAGGGTATGACGGTCAAATCCATATAAATGAAATACCGTTGACACCGGGATAATTCCAAACGCGTTCTTTTCAAATAATTGATCCAGAAACACGTGAAATGCTCCGTTGCGAACTCTGGCAATCAACACCCCCTTCTTCTTAAGAATCCTTCCGATCTCCTCCAATTCTCCCCGGGGATCCCCAAGATGATCGAGGACATCCAAGAGCGTAACAGCATCGAAAAAATCTGATGGAAATTTGGCAATTTTTAAAGGAACGCCAAAAACACTCTTCTCGCTCAGATCTTTTTTTGCTTTTTCTAAATAAAAATCTGATATCTCAACGCCATAGGGCTCCCAACCTTTTTTTTGGGCCAAACCGAGAAAATAGCCGTCCGCGCACCCCACATCGAGCAATTTGCCTTTACAAGCCTCTATGTCCTCCAGAACGCCGAGATATAAGTCCTTTCTCGATCTGTCTAATATTTCGCAATACGCATCATCATAGCCCAGGTTCTTATACCTGCTTATTTCATCTTCATCAGATAACCTTGGAGATCTATAAAATAATCCGCAGTTTTTGCACCTGACAATATTCCCGAGATCCGTTTTTCGAATGATCTTCTTTGCTTGAGAACGACATATATTACAATGAATTTCTTTCAAATCAATTGACGCTTTCATTGTCAAAATATCTGGAATACCAGGCTTGGAAAACAATCAAATTCCATATATGCCAGGATGTATCAGAACGATTTGAAAATAGATCACGGATTAATTTTTCAATGGGATGATAATTAAATATCCCTTGTCTTTCAATTTTTTCCCTCGCAAGATATTCGTTTATTAAAAATTTTAAGTCGGATTTCAGCCATTGGCTGATCGGCATTTCAAAGCCCTGCTTCGCTCTTTTATGTAAGATGGGAGGCAGAATATCTTTAAAAGCTTCCCTAAGAATATATTTGCCTATTCTCCCCTTTAGCTTTAGGTTTCCGGGCAATTGAAAAACAAATTCAACGAGCCTATGGTCAAGAAAAGGGACTCTTACCTCCAAGGAATTCTTCATGCTCATCAAATCCACTTTGGTCAGCATATCATTGGGCAATGAATTCTTTAAGTCAACATAAAGCATTCGATTGATACGATCGCCAGCAAAAGAATTTATCATTTCACAAACCATCTCTTTCCCGAAATCAAAATTCATACTCTCCAATTCTTGATGATCCTTTTTAAGGATATTTTCTCTCGCGTTTTTGGAAAATATCTCATTCCAAGCATAAAATCTCTCTTCAAATTTCTCCTTTGCCCCTGAAGCAAATTTTTTTATTCTTCTGATATACTCCAATAAATATTTATCCCTTGAATCGGGCAAAGATAAAAGGAGCGGCTCGAAAATATTCTTCCTAATCATTCGAGGAAACCATTGATATCGAGAATACCAATATTCTCCGGCATACATTCTGTAGCCGGCAAACAATTCGTCACCCCCATCTCCGGATAGGGCCACCTTAACATGTTTCTTTGTTTCTCTGGAAACGACGTATGTGGGGATGGCCGATGAATCGGCAAAAGGCTCGTCAAAACTGCGCAGAACTTCAGGAACAACGCCCAGAACATCCTGACTGGTCAATAATATTTCGTGATGATTCGTGTGATTGAACTCTGCGACTTCCCGAGAAAATCTTGTCTCATCAAACAGGGGCATATCCTTATATCCGATGGAGTATGTATTAACGGCTGAGTTAGAAATTCTGGACATGATCCCGACAATGATGCTTGAATCTATTCCTCCGCTTAAAAAAGCCCCAAGGGGGACATCGGCAATCAATTGCATTCGGACGGCATCTTCCAGTAAATCACATAATTTCTTTTTGCATTGTTCGATGCTGCCGTGTTTGTTTTCAGCATTTTTTTGGTCACGATCAATATTCCAGTATTGATGGACTTCCACGTTCTTGTTTCTGGCCGCGAGATAGGAGCCGGGGGCTAATTTCTTTATTTTTTTGAAAATCGTGTAGGGGGCAGGAATATAATTAAAAGTGAGGTACAGATTTAGAGCATCCCAATCCATTTCCTTTGAGACTCCTGAGTCGCACAAAATGCTTTTAATTTCTGAGGCAAAAATGAGCGACGTCCCGTCCCAATAATAAACCAGAGGTTTAATCCCAAGCCGATCTCGACAGAGATAAAGAGTTTGTAATTTGTGATCCCACAAAGCAAACGCAAACATGCCATTCAAGCTTTTGAGACACGAGATTCCTTCCTCTTCGTAGAGATGGATAATCACTTCACAATCCGTTTGAGAGGCAAAATGATGCCCATGCCTTTCCAATCCGTTTCTTAAATTTTTGTAATTATAAATTTCTCCGTTAAACACCATCCATATGCTTTTGTTCTCATTTGTCATAGGCTGATTCCCAGCTTTTGTGAGGTCAATAATGCTCAGCCGCCTGTGTCCCAATCCGACCGAGACCAACGGACGTCCGCTTCCTTCGGCCGGGATGTTCAAGTATATCCCTTCATCATCCGGCCCTCGATGAGAAAGCGCGGAGCTCATCCTGCGAATCAGCTCTTCGGAAATCTCTTTCCCTTCAAAGTTAATCTTCCCGCTTATTCCGCACATAATTTATTTTTCTTTGGTTGACTGAACAAATAAAGCCTCAATTTTATTCACATGCTCTTCCCAAGAATAGCACTTTTCGACAAATGCTCTGCATCGCTGTGACAGCTTCTGATACTCCGCAGGCTTATCTTCGTAATATTTAACCTTATCTACAATAAGTTTTGCCATGGCTTCGGACTTCGTATCTTCAAACAGGAAACTCGGATCAAATATTTTCAATATTTCTTCTGTTCCTCCGACGGGTGTCCCGAGAACCGGCGTACCACAGGCCATGGCTTCTATCGTCACAAGGCCAAAGCCCTCAAGATATTTTGTCGGCAGTATAAAGAAATCCGCGGCTTGATAATAGGACGGCAATTCCTCTTCAGGAATAAAACCCTTTAATTGAACAAAGTCACCCAGTTTCAGTTCAGAGATTAAACGCGATAACGTTGGCCTTAATTCTCCCTCTCCTCCTATGATAAGAAATATATCCTCCGTCGATGCGACAATTTTTTTCATGGCATAAATCAAATTTTCCAGACCCATCCTCGGCACTAAATTTCGAACGGTGAAAAGGATAATTTTATCTTCGGCCAGTCCCAGTTGATTCTTGATCGCACGTTTATTTACATTATATCCAAATTTGCGTAAGTCAACTCCCCCGGGAATAACATGTATTTTCTCGGGATTGATTCCATAATTTCCGACAAGGCTATTTCTCGTAAATTCACTTAAGACAATGACGGAGTCGCTTTTGCGAATAATATATTTTTCAATATGCTTTCTTAAATAAGAATTTACCCAATAATTTATTTTCGAAAATATCTTCGGCGGTTTTGAACGTCGAGTTTCATATTCTTCAAAGGCCAAAGAAAGACAGGTGTATACTTTTGCCATATGCCTGCTTTTTGACGTTAGAATAGTTCCTAGCGCGGAAAAAGGCTGGTGGAAGTTAATAAGATCGACAGAATTGGCCTTCATTAATTCGATGAAAATCTTCCTGGAATTTTTAATTGAAGACACAATAAAGGAGAGGGAATTTCGTCGGAATATTCGATATCTGAATTCATGAACATTATTTATCAATTCATAATGGCTTGTATGTAAGGGCAGCATCCTCGTTATGACAAATATTTTGAATCCTTTTTTTGCCAAACGAGAAGTTTGTTCATACAGCACTCTCTCAGCGCCTCCGATAACATCTTTGATGGATACATCTGACACAAACAGGATATTCATTCTAATTATTATATGCTTCAGATAAAAAACATATTTTTCCTAAAACTGTTTAATCTGTTTCACCGGTCGTTCCCGCGCATCATCCAGCAAGCCCCCATCGTTCGGATAATTAATGTTCTCCAGCGGAAACGGCTATATTTGCGAGGGGATTTTTCGAAAAACCATGCAGTTTAAGCATGAAAGATGATCAAAATATAACAAATAATTATAATAATATCAAGACGTTGCTGAAATATTCCATCCATTTTCCCATCCGTTTCGATAGGCCTTCCGGTGAATCCCCGTCACTCCCTCCTCGACGATCTCCGGGACCCCACCACTCCTGGCAGCAACAACATGTTTTGCCATGGCCATAGCTTCAATCACAGCTCTTCTAACCGCCTCATAATTCTCAAGTCAAGAAAGAGCATAAAACATCCAGGGCTGAAAGAATCTCTCGAATATCCTCTTTGAACCTAGAACTCCAACCTTACAATTGATACAATAAATGTAGGCAGATCATGGACATAACTTCATCCCTTTCCTCATGTGATTCCAAGCACAAGAACACCAGAATACATGTTGGTCTAATTATCGCGCTCGCGGTCATAACGCGAGCGCTGTATCTGAATTCACCGGCGGGCCGGATCGGCTACGGCGACGAGGCGGTATTCGGCATGATGGCGCAAAAGATCGCGGCGTTGAAGGAATTCCCGCTTTTCTGCTGGAAGGCGGAATATGCCGGCGCTTTGGTTTCTTATATTGCAGCGGTGATTTTCCAATTTTTCGGCTCCGGATTTGTACAACTGCGTTGCGCAATGCTGCCTTTTGCAGTTGGAACACCGCTGTTGTTTTACTTTATTTATAGAAGAATTGCCGGGCCTCTCGAATCATTATTGGGATCGTTACTGCTTGTTGCATGCCCTTTTCTTGTCCTGCGCTTTACGACATCCGCCCTCGGAGGATATGGAGAGACATTTTTTGGCACCGGGCTGATCATCCTTCTTAGCTGGAAAATCATTGAAGATCCTAAAAAGAGCGGCCATCAATTTTTTCGGCTTGGATTAGTAAGCGGTTTTTTCTTTTATATCCTGTTTCTGATTGCTCCTGCCATTGCCGCCTTCGCCTTCCCCGCTCTTTTATTCCATAAAAGGAATCGCTTTAAAAACAGTATGCTTTTCACGTGTGGAGGGATTATCGGGATGATGCCGATGATTGTCCATAATATTATCAATGGAGGAGGAACGATCATTAGAAGCGCCGGCCGAAGCACTTCAATCGGGCCAAATGATCTCAATTCCTCCACCCTGGAGTTGATAAGAATAATCGTTGAAAACAAGCTGTCCTATTTTAAGATGTGGTTTGCCGAAGCTCCATCATTATTTGGACAGTATATTCTCCCGGAAAATGCCGGACATTTTTCTCTTCAAACGATTGGAGTCCTGTTGATGATTTTTCTGGTGTTGTTTATCACCCGTGTTTTCCTTGTTACAAAGCGAAATGTAGGTAAAATATATGTGCTGCACTTTTCGTTCTACTTCATCTTTCTTGTCATTTTTTCCTGGATTGCCAATTTGAACAGAGCAAGGCACTTGCTTCCCTTGCTTTTAATCATTCCCGTGGCCTTTTTTTCAACTGCTGAAGTGAAAAACAGGAGCATTGGTAAAAAAATAGTTCCCGGTGTTTTCATCCTACTGTATACCCTCAACCTCCTGAGCTGGGTAAGTGGTTTTAAAACTTCAAATTTTAATCCGGCAGCTGTTCTGGGCAGCTTTACGAACAATAACGTTCGATATTTTTACGGCTCATATTTGACTACGTTTCCTATCATGTTCATATCCAAAGGCACGGTTGTCGGCTCACCCATGCTGCTGCCGAATCACGAAATATTGTCAGACCGGAGGCCGGATTTTTCTGAGGCTGTTCGAAAGGCTCCGGCGTCGGCATTCTTTTTCGCAAAGACGGAAACATCATTGGAAAAAGAATTTCAAGCATTTCTTTTAATCAGCCACATTACAAGCTCATGCGACAGAAATGTCGACGGCGCTCTTTTCTTTAATCTTTCAAAACCCGTTGATGCCGTTGTCAAAACGAAATGGAATACCACTTTTATGCTGCGCGAAAACAATCTGCCATAATAATCCTATCTTATAAGTTTGCCATAAATAGATATGGTAACGTAGAAGGCTGTATCACCGACATTTGGGTCGGGAAATGAGCAGGCATATAGATCTTCCTTCATCTCCCTGAATTTCTTCTATACCAGACTCCGGGAATTCGAATACACCCATGATTTGCCATCGGTTGGTGTAGCCCGGGGCCTGGACTATGCCTCAACGGCTTGCCGGTTCTCGATATCCTTATTGAACTCGTCCACTGCCTTAGTGATGGTGGGGCCCGATGAGATTTGATCCAGCGCTGATAATATTCGTAAGGCGTCAGATAAGCAAGTGCCTGATGCGGCCGGACATAATTGTGCACATCATGCCACATTTCAAGCTGCCGTCATCTCCCTCCATCGTGCCGGAAGAGCATGGATTGGGCAAAGGAATTTATGCGTACCATAAGCCTAAGCCTTCAGCTGTCAATCATTTAGCAATACATAGGATTTCTAATATAATTATGAAGACAAAATACGAGGGAGAGCCGGATGGGGTTTAAAAATAATCCAGGATGAAAAACAAATCATTGTCGCAAGCGGCCTCTCGAAAAACCAGCTCTATGTGCCACTTTTCCCCTGCCGCCAAAATTAGATTTTCCGTGAGGGGCCTGGTGTAGTTGCTGATGCCGCCCTGGAACAGCAGGGGCAAAGCATCAATCGTGATATGGCTCATGTTTTGCATCATAGATCAGCCTTTCCCTGCCCTGCGAGCTACTTAAGCAGGCTGGGCAGGTTTTCTTCGACCTGACGCCCGCCGGCGCTCCGGAGCAGTTCGCGAATTTGTCCGCGCACATGCTCGTACAGATCGCCGTTGATGCCGAGGCCGGGCAGGCAGTTCCGGCAAGCAGGCGATGCCTCGTCGTTGCGCATAAAAAAAAGGTTTTCGACCAGCCGTCGGCGCCGTTCCCCAGACCAGATCCGCGCGATCGAGCTCTCGTTCACATTCCCCAGGTCGGACCGGACCCCAAAATCCCGGCAGCAGACATATGCCTGCCCGTTCGGCGCAACGACAAGTTCCCGGAGCACGGTCTCGAATGCGTCGCATGGCTCCCGCTTGGGACGGCCGAGAAAATCCTGAAACTTATCCAACAGTATGTTGTCCTCGCGCTGGATCGAATCGGTCGGCCTCAGGAGCGGGCGGAAGTACGCTTCAATCTGGTCGCCGTCATCAAGAAACCGTCCGGCGGCTCCGACGAACTCCTCGGCAAAGGACCGGGCGGTCACGTAGCCGACCATCACCTTGGTCTGCGCACCGAGCGCGTCGCGCAATTTGAGGAACTCCAGAATGTTCTTCCGTACCTGATTAAACGGGGCGTGCCGTTTGATATAATTATATGTTTCGGCGGATGCGCCATCAACGTTGAAGTGGACCACGTTGACCCGATGGCCGAACACGATCCTCGCGCGGCGTTCGTCCATCAGGATCATGCTGCTAAAGAGAACAATGTCGTTCAACGGAAAGGCGCTCCGGATAAGGCTGACGATCTCCCCAAACTCAGGATGGGTGAGCGCATCGCCATTTTCACCAATCGAAAACAAACCCCGATAGCCGTGTTGTTGCGCCTGCTCGATAATGGTTCTAACGGTTTGAAGCGGCATAACCTTTGGGGCCATGCCGGGAGCGCGTTCGGGGCAGAAGATGCAATCGGCGGTACAGAGCACGGAGAGCGATAGGCCGATTTTATCAGGGAAAGTCGAATGGGCGGACCAGAGCGGCTGAAACGGGATAACGCCAGAATTCCGGAGCAGGCGGCGGGTCGAGCGCTTGAGTGGCAGGAGGGACATGGCAAGGCGCCGTCGCACGGGTCTCAAGCAGAAGCAGAAGAAATAGCGTAGAACCGCGGAAAGCATGGAACGTAAAGACCGCTTCACGACAGACGCCCGATCAGTGATCGTTTTTCGATCACCCTGGGGCGCGGCCCCTCGGGGGGTATCATGAATCGGTTTCATGTGATGGATGGTGCTGACTTATCCTCGGCCCACGCCAGACTCCGGTGAACACGTGCCCCTGTTCCACAGCCACAATAACGTGCCTAGAATCAAACAGAACACAATGGGATACAACTCGAAGTAGGCCCGGTATTCGTCAACCATGAGTACGGTTACACCCATGCCCGTCATGACGACACTGAAAGCGACAAGCCCTTTTCGCAACAAATCGTCCTTGTTCCGGAAATCGCATACTGTCAGAAAGAACAGCATCGCCAACGAGATCGCCGTCTCCTTAGCTATAAGGATTTGCTTTTTCACGCAACTCGACGATCCCTCCCGTTCAGATCGGAATCGAGACCACTCTGCATGCAAAAAGGATATTCCTGGCCGCCGATCGATGTCAAGAACATGAACTCGTCCACTGCCTTAGTGATGGTGGATCCCGATGAGATTTGATCCAGCGCTGATAATATTCGTAAGGCGTCAGATAAGCAAGTGCCTGATGCGGCCGGACATAAATGTACACATCATGCCACATTTCAAGCTGCCGTTATGTCCCTCCATGGTGCCGGAAGAGCATGGATTAGGCGAAGGAATTTATGCGCACCATAAGCCTAAGCCTTCAGCTGTCAATCATTTTACAATAAATAGGATTTCTAATATTATTATAAAGACAAAATAGCCGGGAGAGCCGGATAGGACCTAAAAAAAATCCAGGATGAAGAACAAATCACTGTCGCAAGCGGCCATAAACAGCGGTATCTGGGTCTTTGCCCTGTCTGGCTCCGAACGTATCTTTAGCCTGATCCGCACCGTAGTCTTAGCCCGGCTGGTAGCGCCGGGTGATTTTGGATTGATGGGGGTTGCCCTCCTAAGCATATCAATTTTGGAAATTTTCTCCGAGACGGGTTTTCAAGTCGCCCTGATCCAGAAAAAGCAGGACATCCAGCCTTATCTGGATTCAGCCTGGACTATCCAAGTTATCCGCGGGATTGTTTTGTTCGTATTGCTTTTTGCGGCGGCGCCGCTGGTGGCGATATTTTTCCATTCACCCGAAGCAGTTTATATCGTGCGGATTATCGCTGCGACAGTATTACTGAGAGGATTCATTAATATCGGGATTGTTTACTTTCAAAAAGAGTTGGAATTCCATAAGCGTTTTGTTTACGAGTTTAGCGCAACTTTCGTTGAACTGGTGGTGGCAATTTCTTTAGCTTTAATATTCAGAAATGTCTGGGCCCTGGTTTTTGGACTGCTGGCGGCTAGCCTGATGCGTTGCGTGATGTCCTACGTGCTCCATCCCTATCGGCCAAGACTACGGATAGATTGGGGAAGGGCGAAAGAATTATTTAGGTTTGGGAAATGGATATTGTTTTCTACGGTCATAGCCTTTATCGGGTCATACGGCGACGATATTGCGGTAGGCAAGTTCCTCGGCGTTGTGGCTTTGGGGCTTTATCAAATGTCCTATCGATTCTCTCAATTCATCATATTTGATATTTTCTATATAACGTCTAAGATCGGAGTGCCGGTTTACTCAAAATTACAGGATAATTTAGCTGATTTAAAAAGCAGCTACTCGCGCCTGGCCCGATTGGCTTCAGTCATGTCTTTTCCCGTGGCTACGGGGATGGCAATTTTGGGAGGTGATTTTACCAGAATATTTTTGGGTGAAAAATGGCTGCCTATGGTTCCCGTGTTAACTTTGCTTGCGATTGCCTCATTAATCGAGTCGATAATCTTCACCGGCAAGCCGCTGTTCGTCGGTGCCGGAAAACCAGAGTTAGACTTTCAAATACAGTCGGTAAAAGCCTTGCTGCTGATGGGATTTATCTATCCATTGGCTATTTTTTGGGGAATCTCGGGAGTAGCCTTGGCCGTTGTTTTGAGCGTTTTGGGAGCAAGCTTAGTCTTTTATCTAAGACTGAAAAGCCAGCTAGATATCACGCTGGGATATTTTGGCAATATTTTTGGGCCTCCTTTGCTGGCCTCAACAGCCATGGTCGGCGTCATATGCTTCATAAAAATTCTAATGGGGATGTTCACTTTGAATACCGCGTTAATCCAGATTACGGCGTTTTTACTCCTGGTTTTATTTGCCGTGATGATTTATTTTTCGGTTATTTATCTATTTCAAAGGACGCTTCCCGATTACCAGGTTTTAAAAGATTTGGTCCGGATTATCAAGAGAGCTTGAGGAGCTTTAAAAATGGAGAAAAATAGAAAAATATCATTGACCATGCCTGTCGTTATTCATTCGCGAATTAGAAATGAAAAATTCGATAAATTATCTAAGAAGATGTTTCTGGTAGAAAAAATACTTTACCGCTTGCCGCAAAAAATTCAAGAAAAAATATTCACCGAAGATTATACTGTGAATGAAAGAATCTTTGAAAAGGGTTTTTGTTTTATGCAGATCGGCAAATTTTCCAGCCGTATTGAGAAAATATTGGATGTGGGATGTTGCTGGAGCAGCTTGCCCATAGAGCTGGCGAGCTTAGGATTCAAGGTTTGGGGAATCGACACCAGCGAATATTTTCTAAATCACCCCAATTTTACCTTTATGAATGGAGATGTTTGTTCAGCTCCCTTCTCAGACTGCTTTTTTGATTTGGTTACGGCCATATCTACCGTTGAACATATAGGATTGGGCCACTATCAAGATCCGGAAATGGCCGATGGAGATTTCAGGGCAGCCGCTGAAATTCAACGGATCCTTAAGCCCAAAGGTTTATTTATCTTGACCCTTCCTTATGGGGAGCCCATGATCACGCCGGTTTTTCGTATATATGATGAAAAAAGGCTCACTCGCTTAACCAAATATTTCCAGGTCCTGGAAGCCAAATATTGGATTAATTACCGAGATTTATATTGGAAGCCGGCTTCCAGACAAGAGGTCGAAAAGCAGGGAATTAATGAAAGGGGACACAATGCGGGCAATGTGACCCTTTTGTTGGAGAAAATAGATTGAAAAGGGTCGGACTGGACTCACTGCCCCTCTTGTCAAATTTTCCGCAGGGAGGAGGGATCAGCAAATATATTACGCCGCTTTTTAGGCACTTGATAAGTGTGGACAAGAGCAACGCTTACTTTTTATTTAATCGCCTCTTCCGAAAAAAATCTCGGCAGGGGCTTTCCCATATTGATAATTTCGGTTTCCCAAATCTTTATCTACGCAATATTTACCTGCCGGATAGGCTATTAGGGAGTTCACTCGCCGAATATTTTCTCTATCGCGGCGTCGATGTATTTATTTCCACCTGTTATTTTACCCCTCGGCTTAAAAAGACCAAGGTCATTTCTTTTATTTACGACCTGATTCCCTTGATGACCCCAACCTTTGACCATAAATACCGTAGGATTTTCTCTAATCTAATCAAAACGACCATTCAAAGGTCGTCCCTTTTGCTGACCATCTCTGAAAATTCTAAAAAAGATTTGGTTGATTACTTTAATTTAAATCCGGACCAAATAAAGGTGATCTACCCGGCCGCGGAAAGTTATTTTAAGCCTTTAAATAGAGAAGAAATCCTTCCTGTGCTCCAAAAATACGGCATTGATTCGGAGTACATTCTCTTTGTCGGAATAAGGGGAAAACATAAAAACATCCTAGGACTAATAAATGCGTTTTCAAAATTAAAAACAAAACGACGTATCTCCCATAAGCTGGTATTATGCGGACGAAGGGATTCTTCAAATGGGGAAGTCGAAAGCCAGATTAAAGATATTATGAAGGCCAACCGGTTAGAAAAAAGCGTGATTTTTACCGGCTATGTCGATGATCAAGAGCTGCCCGCCATCTACAGCGGAGCACGAATTTTTGTTTTTCCCTCATTTTATGAAGGATTTGGCATGCCGGTCTTGGAAGCCCTAAGTTGCGGCCTGCCGTGCGTGGTGTCCGAAAGATCTTCATTACCCGAAATAGTCAATGCCGCAGCCTTAACCGTGAACCCCGATAGTCAGGAGGAATTAGAAGAGGCCATTTACAAGCTGATAAGCGATGAGAACTTAAGAAAAGACTTAGAAGATAAGGCGATTATTCAGTCCCAAAAATTCAGCTGGGAAAAGAGCGCTGAAAAAATTAGGGGAATAATAAATTCATGATGAAGGTGCTCTTTATTTCTCCCGAATTCCCCTGCCCGCCCAGCGGAGGCGGAAGAAAAAGGGTTTGCTGTTTTCTCAAGCACCTAAGCCGTTTAGGGGCTGACATTGAACTTCTCACCTTCGCAACCGGAGCTCAACTTGAATACAAAAATAGTCTAGACGGCTTCTGCAGCAAAGTTCATCTGGTGGAATATAAAGAACCATCATTTTCCGCAAAAATAAAAAGGATCTGCTCCCTTAAAGCGTATGACTTTGATGATCGTTTTTTTCAGAAGCTCGTCGAGTTGGCGCCCGAGAGGTTCGCTGTCATACATCTGATCAAGTCACAGATGGCCGAATACGTCTATCCGCTAAAAAAGAAGCGGGCTTTGCCTATCATCATCGACCTGTGGGCCTGTGGGCTTAAGGGCTCCCTGGGGGATTTCAGATACGAAGAAAATATTTTCCGGAAAATGATAATATTCTCCAGGATTCCCCGATATGCAATCAGTGATTTTAGGATGTATCGAAGTTTTAATAATTTCACCGTAGCTTCCGAAGAATGCAAAAAATACATATTAGAAAGACATCCCGGCAAGAATGTGTGTGTTGCTCCCAGCGGAATTGAGCCTGAGGACATCAGGCCCTTTCAGGAAGGCCTATCTCCGGTCAATACCCTGATCTTTACCGGAGATATGAGCTTTTTCCCAAATGTCGATGCCATGCTGTATTTTGCCAAGGATATCTATCCGAGCATCAAAAGACAGATCCCTGAAGTCAAATTGTATATTGTGGGTAAAGACCCCGGCAAAGAGATTCTTCGGCTCGGTCAGGACGATCACTCCATCATAGTCACCGGCTATGTAGAAGATATTTATGAGTATTTAGCCAAATCTTCGATATACGTTGTTCCTCTTCGCTGCGGGAGCGGCATAAGAACGAAAATCCTGGAAGCCATGGCTTCAGGCCTAGCCGTGGTGGCGACGGATATTTCCGTTGAGGGAATCAAGGTTTCCGATGGGATAAATATTCTGCTGGCTAAAACTTCGGCGGATTTCGTATCGAAGGCAGCGGAGCTGCTAAGAAATCCCGCGCGGGCAAAAAATATTGCAGATCATGCAAAAGATCTGGTCGGACAAGAGTATCTTTGGGAAACGTCCGCCAAGAAAATTTTCGATTTTTACCAGGATTTATTATGAGCCAAATAAACTCCGAGAAATGTATCGTCTGCGCAGGTCATAATTTTCGACCCTATTTGGCCGGCGCGATGGGAGAGGAAATATTTTATTGCGTGGGATGCGGCCTTGTTTTTACTCACCCCCGGCCTTCCTGGGCCGAGCTAAGAAAAAGATATGATGAAAGTTACTATTCCTATTGGATAACCCCCTTGCAGCATAAAAGACGAGTCAAGTTATGGCGAGGAAGGGCGAAAATTATCCGACAGCTTAAACCGGAAGGCCGAATCCTGGATGTTGGTTGCGGAACGGGTTTGTTTCTGCATATCTGTGAAAAAATGGGGTATTCGTCGACCGGGACGGAAATTTCTGCTTTTGCGGTTAAATATTGTAAAAAGGAATACGGCATAAGTATTGAGAATACGAGCTTAGAAGACTCGGGATTTAAGCCCGAATCTTTTGATATGATAACCTTTTGGCATGTCCTTGAACATTTGCCCCAGCCGCAAAAGACATTAGAGAAAGCCAGGGACCTATTAAAACCGGATGGGTATTTAGTCATTGCCGTACCGAATGTTGAGAGTAAAATAGGACATAATTTCTACCGATTGCTGACAGGCGGATATTGCCCTCTTTACACAGCCGATTCCAAAGAACCCCATCTATTTCATTTTTCGACCAAAACATTGAAATTATTCCTGGAAAAGTGCGGATTCAGGGTGATCCGCGCTACCGCGGATTTTGCCCAGGTCAATCCCCGCTGGAAGATCATTGAAAGAATCGCTTTTTGTGCTTCAAAACTTACCGGGAAAGACTGGTACGACTCCCTATTGATGATTGCCAAAAAATGAATCAGAGCCAAACAGGGTTTTCCATCGTAATAATTTCTAAAGATAACCGAGACCTGCTGATAAAAAACTTAAGTATTTTAACGACGGTCCTGAAATCCAATTTATCCAATGCCCAAATCATCGTCGTGGAAGCAACTGAATTAGCGCCAATCCGAGATGAAGCGATCCGCTATATAAGGATCCCTTTAAAAGAAGCGGGTTTCAGCCACCAACGAAATATCGGCCAGGAAAGTTGCCGCAGTGAGCATATCATTTTCATCGATGATGATGTGGAGATAACTCGAAGCTGGTTTTCAGAATTAACCAGGAGTATGCAGGAGGATAAAGATGCCTTAGGGATTATGGGTGCGGTATTTCCCAGCTCGCCGGGCATCATCGGATATTGCGAAGGACTGTTAGGACATCCCGGAGGAGGGCTCCGACTGCATTATTTTTCAAAAAACAAAATCATTCCCCTAAGCGAATTTTCGACCTGCAATACGATTATCAAAAAATACGTTCTTGATGCTGTTGGAGGGTTTGATACACGACTAAAATACGGTGGAGAAGACACTGATTTATCAATAAGGATAATGGAAAAATTCGGTAAAAACAGATTCAGATATGATCCGAATGCTTTAGTCTATCACAAGCCGCGAAATAGTATCCGCAAAATAATGCCCTGGTATATAAGACGGGGCAAAGCCGACGCCGAGCTTTTCTTAAGCCATTCCAGCCACATTAAATATTTATTCTCCTCCTCCATTCTATTAAAAATCTTTCCCCTTGTTTTCGCCGGCTGGCTGCTGAAGAGCTTTTTGATATTGATCGTAGCATTTTTTGCCTGGTACGCTCTGCAACTCGCAAGATATAAATTCATGTTCAATTATTTTTATATCTATCATTTTAGTAAGACTAAAAAAGTCATGACTTTGTTCCTGTTTCCCCTTATTAAATTGCTGGCTGATTTGATGTTTGACCTGGGAAGGATTTTTAGGACATTAAAACGTTAGGTCAGAAGAAGATGGAATATGTCAGATGCAATCTCTGCGCCGGCGATGAGACGACCTTACTTTTCTTAGCCAAAGACAGAGATTGGAATACCGGAGATTCATTCAGATTAGTCAGGTGCAATCGATGCGGTTTGGTCTATATCAATCCCAGGCCCGACAACGAAGAAATGAAGAAATACTATCCGCCGGCCAACTGGCCCAGAGCCACGGCTAACATCGACCCTGATCGGGCAGAAATCCACTGGGAGCCCTGGCGCAAAATCATGGAATTAAGAGCAAAACCAATACTGATTTATAAAAAGAGAGGAAAAATATTGGATGTCGGCTGCGGCGATGGATTTTTTTTAAAGTATATGAAGGAATTGGGCTGGGATGTTTACGGGGTTGAGCCGGGAGAGAGTGCCTCAAGGTATGCTAGGGATATTTTAGGTTTAAATGTATTTTCTGGAAATCTGGAGGAATCGCCTTATCCGGATAATTTTTTTGACGTCATTAATCTCTACGCCGTGTTTGAACACCTGCCGAATCCATCCGGCGCTTTAATAAAGATACGGCAGATCCTTCAAGACTGGGGACTTTTGGTTATTACTGTCCCAAATTTTACCGGCTTTGAATCCAAGATATTCAGGACCAGATGGGTTGCCCTAAAGGCCCCTGAGCATCTTTATCACTTCTCCCCCCCTACCCTTAAAAAGATAATCGAAAAGGCAAATTTTAAAGCTTTAAAAATCAAACATATATCCGGAGAACGAAAATGCACGATGGGCTACTCTGAAAGCCTGCGTTATATATTGGCAGATCACGGCTACTTTCCGCCGAAAAAATACGAGGCCATTTCGCAGGGAGAAAAATGCCCTTCCGAAAGAAAGAAGGTTCTCTGGAAAGAAATCATTCATTTTGTGGAAAGAATGTGTTTTAAAACTATGGGGCATGTTGCTTCTAAATTCCGCCAGGGGGGGACGTTAATCGTTTGGGCAAAAAAATCTTTATAATCCGGCCGCTGACCCGAACCGCATATGAAGTCGGCGGATACTGTCGGAAGGCCCTAACTAAACTGAACTATGAGGTAAAAATCTTCGATTATCATGTTGAGAGAATAAGCGGCCGGATCAAGCTCCCGGTCATCAAATCGCTGGAGAGCTCATTCGCAGAAAAATTGTTATTTAAAGAGATTTCAAGATTTAGTCCGGAGCTTATCTTGGCCATCAAGGTCGATAGATTAATTCCGGAGACGATAGCGGCCGCTAAGAAAAAATTTAATATCCCCTGGGCCAATTACTGGATCGATGATCCGCTTTGGATAGATATCTCAAAGACCCTTTCGCCTTTTTATGATTATTTCTTTACGAATGATCCGGAGTGCGTGCCGATTCATAAAGAAGCCGGTTGCCCGAACGTAAAGTTTCTTACCTTTGCCTGCGATCCGGACGTGCACCGAAAAATTAATCTAAGCCGGGACCAGATCTGCAAATACGCCAGCGACATCAGTTTTGTCGGAGCCATGGTTCCCGTAAGAAAAGAGATGTTAGAAGCCATTGCGGATTTTGACCTTAAAATTTGGTCGGATGTCAGCATCCAATACACTAATGAAAAACTGCGCATAACCAGGGAGCCGATTCCTCTTTCCTCAGGCCTCTATTCCAAATTCACGGGAGAGTCCGCATGGGGAGAAGAGCTGGTCAAGGTTTTTAATGCCTCAAAGATTGTCTTAAATATCCACTCGCAAAAAGGAGGAGGGACCAATTTGAGGACTTTCGAGGCGACCGGCTGCGGAGCATTTATGTTAACCGAGAAACGCAGTGCTCTAGCTGATTTATTTCGAATCGGAGAAGAGATCGCTTGTTTTGAAACGGCAGATGAACTAAGAAATCTAGTCGAATATTTTTTAGGACATGCGCAGGAACGAGAGGCCATAGCGCGCCAAGGACAAAAGAAAGCCTATAAGGAACACACCTATGTCCACAGAGTCAGGGATATGCTCTCATGCGTGAAGTTCGGCTGAGATGAATAAGGAAAGGCCGATAAATGACCTGGACATCATTGCCATAGCGCGGAAGGGATTTTGAGCTAATGGGAAAGGAAAGAAGCACGGCGAAAAAGATCATGGGAAATGCCTCCTGGCTGTTTATTGAGGCCGTGCTGAGTCGGTTGTTGTCATTTCTATTAGTTATTTATCTAGCAAGGCGTTTGGGCAGCTTAAACTTCGGTAAGCTTTCCTTTGCCAATGCCTTTGTGCAGATATTTATTATTTTTGCAGATTTAGGAATCAGTTTTTTAACTATCAGAGAGGTCGCCAGGGATAAACAAAGCACCCCTGAGTTCATCGGTTCAGGATTTATTTTAAAAATCCTCCTGGCGACGGGGACCTTTGGCTTAATTTTTGCGGCCATTAATATCACCGACTGTCCCCGGGATACCAAACAGGTCGTTTATCTTATCGGACTTTGCTATATTTTTGAATCTCTGGGCGTTTTTTTTGGCTCCGTATTTAAGGCCAATGAAAAGATGCAGTATAGCGCCTTAATCGATATTGCGGAAAAAATATTTATGGTCTCCCTTTGTTTGATTTTCCTATTTTTAGGATACGGCTTAATTGCTATGGCGTTTATTTATCTGATTTGCGGAATTATCTATAATTTTTTAAATATATTTTTCGTCATCTGGAAATTTGCCCGGCCAAAAATCAAGATCGATTGCCGATTCTGGAAATATCTGCTTAAAAATGGTTTGCCCTTTGCTCTGGGTGGAATTCTAATTATGGCATTCTATTACACCGATACAGTAATGCTGGCCTGGTTAAAAGGCGAGCGCGTCGTCGGCTGGTACGGTGTCAGCTTCAACTTGGTTCATGCGCTAGGGATGCTTCCCTCTGCATTCTTAACGGCCGCCTTTCCCGTATTCTCCAGATTTTTCAAAACCTCAACCGACTCTCTAAATCAAGCCTATCGAGGAGCTTTTAAATTTTTATTATTGCTGGGGATGCCTATCTCCGCGGGGGGGATGCTGTTGGCCGAAAGGATCATTCGGCTTCTTTTCGGAGAAAATTATCTTCCATCCATCGCTATTTTGCGGATCATCATTTCCGCAGTTGCTTTTACTTACCTGAACAGCCTTTTCGGATATTTTCTGGCCTCCATCGATAAACAGATGGATTCCCTGAAAATGCTCGGTATCGCCGTTGTGATGAATATCCTATTGAATCTCATGCTCATTCCCAGGTACAGTTATGTGGGAGCGGCTGTGGCTACGGTCATATCGCAATTTTTCTTCCTCCTCTTCTTTCTCTTTTACATTTCCAAGACCCCCTATCATTATTTCCCCCTGCGCCTGATCGCCAAGACTATATTTGCCTGCCTGATTATGGCCGTGGTTATACTTTTGTTTAAGAGCCTTAATTTATTATTATTGATTATAATCAGTATCGTCGTTTATTTTCTGATCGTGTTGGCGATTAGGTATTTTGATGCCCAGGACCGGTTGATCCTCAGGCAGATGATTAAGCGATGATCAGACGTCTGTTACTTTATTGGGATCTTTTATTAGGTTGGCGGAGGTTAAACATCCGAAGCGGGGATTTTATCCTGGATATGGGAAGCGGAGATAATCCCTGCGTCCGTGCCGATATCGTCTGTGACAAGTATCTCCGGGATAATGCAGAGAGAGCCGGGGAGATGAAACTGCAGGTTTATCCCCATCAAAAATTGATTATGGCCGATGCTGAAAAGTTGCCGTTCAAGGATAAGGCATTTGATTATGTTGTGTGCCGGCATCTGCTTGAACACATAAATAATCCAGAGATATTCTTTAAAGATCTGATGAGAGTGGCCATGGCAGGATATATCGAAAGTCCATCGGAATTGATGGAAAGGCTTTACGGCTGGCCGTTTCATGTCTGGTTCATTAAATTAGAGAACAAGAAATTGATTCTGGCCAGGAAAAGTTCCTCGAATAATCATTCATCGGAGTTGCCCGATGCGCTTAAAAAAACTCCTGATTTTGAGAGATTGGTTCGTAAGAATCAAGATATATTCTTAATTAAATATGAATGGAAAGACCGGATCGATTATGAAATTATTTCTTGCCAACCGCAGGGAGGTATGGAAGATTTTAAGAGGGCTAAATTAACTCCCCGGCCCTTCGGGCAGAAGGAGGCGGGACCGGTCTGGAAGAGATGGTTAAAATACTGGATATTAAAAACTTTGAGACTATTATGGTTTAGCCCTCCCCGGGAGTTGCTGGATTTTCTAGCCTGCCCGGAATGCAAGGGCAGCCTTCAAAAAGAAAAAGATAGATTCGTATGCTATAAATGCCGCAGATACTATCCTATAGTCGATGAGGTTCCGTTTTTAATAAAAGAAGAGTCAAATGAGCTTTAAAAAAGGCGTAAGCGTGATTATCCCTAATTGGAATGGAAAGGAATTGTTGAATAGGAATTTACCGGCCTTGTTGAATGCCTTAAAGATTTATGGCGGCGAATCTGAAATTATCATCGTTGACGATGGAAGCGATGACGGGAGCGCGGAGTTCGTGCAGGATTCTTATCCCTGGCTGCGCCTGGTTAGATTTGAAAAAAATAGGGGGTTTATTGAAGCCTGTAATATTGGCGCAAGGGAAAGCAACCATGCGATTATCTATTTTTTAAACTCGGATATTGAGGTGGAGGAAGGTTTTTTAGAGCCCCTGTCAGTGCTTTTTAAAAATGAGAAGGTATTCGCCGTAAGCGGCAAGGCATTGATGCCGGATAAAAAAACATTTTTAAGCGGAGCATCCGGTCTTAGATTCAAATGGGGTTTAACCTGGATTTCACGCGACATCGATGAGGCAAGGATAAACAAAACTTCTCTTAATTTCCGGGCTTCAGGAGGGCATTCTGCCTTTGATAGAGAAAAATTTTTAAAGCTCGGCGGCTTTGATAGCTTATTCAGACCATTTTACTGCGAGGATGAAGATATCTGCTATCGGGCCTGGAAAACGGGGTGGCTTGTGCTTTATGAACCGAAGAGTATAGTTTTTCATCAGCCCCAGAGCACGATCGGCAAGGCTTTTAAAAAGGGACAGATCGAATCGATTATGCGCAGAAATAGGTTTTTATTTATTTGGAAGAATATCTTTGATAAAAAATTGCTATTTAGGCATCTGTTTTTCCTTCCCTTTCAGTTGATCATGGCTCCGATTGTGGGCAGGTATCGTTTTACATTAGCTTTTTTTATGGCCTTATCCCGTTTGGAGGAAGTTGTCAATAAAAGACATCATGGAGATGTCCATCAACTCAAAGACAGCGATGTCATCGACAGGTTATCCAGTCTCCAAAGGATTGAGGATGCTCAAGTTTAACATACTGTATATTGCCAATACCGGCCAGATATTCGGAGGAGGAGAGATAAGCCTGCTAAAGTTATTGGCGAATTTGGACAAGAGCAAATTTCATCCTATAGTTGTTTGCCCTGCATACGGTTCTCTATCCGAAGCGATCCAAAAGATGGGGATTGAGGTCATAGTAATCAAGATGGAAACGTTGCGCAAAATCAATCCTTTCCATCTTTTTTCTTCAGTATGGCAGATGCGAAGGTTCATCAAGGCCCGCCATATTGATTTGGTCCACTCCAATGGCTCTCGAGCCACTCTTTACAGCGGTTTGGCGGCTAAATTTGCCAAAGTGCCGGCTATTTGGCATGTGCGGGTTATTGAATCCGAAGGCTGGTACGATAAGTTTTTAGCAAGTTTATGTGTAAAATTGATTGCCGTTTCCCAGGCGGTGAAAAAAAGATTCGATTGGCTGCTGCAAAATAAGCCGGAAAAAGTCACGGTGATCTATAACGGAGTCGATTTAGAGGAGTTTAATCCTCATATCAGCGGGGCCAGAATTCGTCAGCGATACGGCCTGAGTCCAAAAACACAGGTTGTAGGAATAGTCGGCAATTTAATCCCCTGGAAGGGACAGGAGTATTTTATCCGGGCAGCCAGGATCATCGATGAACGAATCACCGATGTCAAATTTTTAATCGTGGGCGATGGAGAATGTCGCAGAAGATTAGAGGATTTAACGAAAGAGCTCGGACTTGAGGAGAAAATCATATTTGCCGGAGCGCGCAGGGATATCCCTGAGGTTATGGCGGCCATGGACATCATCGTCCACTCCTCAATATCGCCGGAGCCGTTCGCCAGAGTCATTATCGAAGCTTTGGCCTCGGGTAAGCCTTTGGTCGGTATAAATTCAGGTGGAGTTCCGGAAATTGGCGAAGATTATAAGGAATTAAGACTTGTTCCTCTCAGGAATGAGGTGGCCATGGCTGAGGCGGTTATCTGTTTATTGCAGGATAAAGAAAAGACTATCAAGATGGGACGGCGGGGCAGAAGACGGGTTGAAAACTGCTTTGATATTAAAGCTAATGCCCGACAAACAGAACAGGTCTATCGGGAACTGCTTGAGAAAAAAAATTAAAATCAATAAAAAATGTTAAAAATAGGACTAGATGCGCGAGAATTCCAAAAAGGCAACATTGTTACGGGGATCGGCAGATATCTTTTAAATTTCCTGGAATTTGCTGCCGTAAATGAACCCGATTATGAATTTGTTCTTTTTTGTAACCAAAACACTAAGGTGGATTTGGTAAGTCCCAATCTTAAAAAGATAATTATCCCCGAATTTTTAACTTTCTGGTGGGATCAGGTGCAACTTCCTTCCTATCTTAGAAGAGAAAAGATTGACATCTTTTTAACTCCCT
>Ga0315279_10003363_pt1 | contig 22444 bp, 21 predicted proteins | sample YL17G06_20_MG_FD_203694 | JGI IMG/M metagenome (GOLD analysis project Ga0315279, IMG submission 203694) | Sediment microbial communities from Yellowstone Lake, YNP, Wyoming, USA - YL17G06_20 | ecosystem: Environmental > Aquatic > Freshwater > Lake > Sediment | place: USA: Wyoming | collected... | reverse complement strand
ATAGTAAAAATATGTATACTCTAATAACACTCTTATAAGAGTGTAACAAGGATTGACAGTATTAACCTCTTATGAGCGGTTTCCACTAAAGAGAAAGGAGGAGCTAAAATTTATGAAAGGTAATGTTACAAAATGGGTAGTTGTTTTTTTGTGTGTTCTGCTTATTCTGCCGGGATACCGTACGGTATATGGTGCGGAGATGGAGAAGGGCGTGGCAGAACGGATTATTGACATTTTGAAGGATAAGGGGGTGCTCAAGGAAGAGGAATACCAGGAGCTGAAAAAGATGGTGGAGAATGAAAAGGAGCAGGAAAAGAAAGTTCCGCGGGTAAGTTTTAAAAAGGGATTTTCTCTTGAAACACCTGATCAGGACTTCAAACTCAGGCTCACCGGCAGATTCCAGAGTGATTTCAAGTTCTTTGAAAAAGACAACCCGAATAATAACTCCTTTTACGTCAGGAGGGCAAGGCTGGCCATGGGGGGTACACTCTACAAGTATTTCGATTATTATATAGAGAGTGAATTCGGGCAGGGGAGTGCACGGCTGAATGACGCTTTCATGAATGTTAACTATACGCCGAAATTACAACTGCGAGTTGGTCAGTTCAAGGAGCCTTTCAGCCTTGAGGAACTGATTTCAGATAACTGGACAGATATGATTGAGAGGTCACTCGCTAACAACATCCCGCCTTCGAGAGATATCGGGGCAATGATCCATGGTGACCTCTATGCCGGGGCATTGAATTATGCCGTTAGCGTATTTAACGGCAGGAGTATAAACCAGAGTACGGATACTGATGACGACAAAGATGTGGCAGGAAGAATTATCATTGCTCCTTTCCAGGTGCTCGGATTGAATGACATTAAGCTGCTGAAGGACCTTCGTTTCGGTGCCGCCTTTACGTTCGGACATCAGGACTCAACAGTTACCGACTGGTGGAAGCAGGGGAAATTCAAGACTGAAGCCGGGACAACTTTTTTTGCACTCCGCGATACGACCACGAGCGGGAAGGAAGACTATGTTTCCCAAAATGGCAACCGACTGAGATTGGGTGCTGAACTGGGATACCAGTATGATTCGTTTTCTCTCAAGGGTGAGCTGATGAAAATGGACCTGGATGACCTGATCCGCAACACCTACAGCAGTTCTCTTAAAAAGGTCGTCAGTTCTGATAAGAGGGACTTCGATATCAAAGGGGGATATATCACGGCAAGTTATTTTCTGACTGGAGAGAAGGAGCCATTCAAGGGCGGCGTATATGACGCTATTACGCCGAAAAAGAAATTCGACCCCTTCCAGGGAACCTGGGGAGCATGGCAGATCGCATTCCGGTACGGCTTCTTGAGCGTTGACAGGGACCTCTTCAAATACGGATATGCCGATCCCAAAAAATACACTGACAGGGCTGACTCCTACACTGCCGGTGTGAACTGGTATCTCAATGATATGGTGAGGGTCATGGTGAACTATATCCATACCAGTTTTGGTAATGAAATCCTTGTAAATGACAAGAAAATTGATAATGAAGATGTATTCATAACAAGGTTTCAGCTGGTGTGGTAATTTAGTCTGCTTTGGTTTGCAGGAAATACCATGTGCCATGTGAGTTTTGACACATAAGAAAGGAGGATCTCTTATGCCTTACAGAGTCAGCATTACGATAGAAAAAGATGAACATGGCTATCATGCATACTCTCCCGCACTTGAGGACAGTCAGACACAGGGTGATTCTCTTGATGAAGTAATGGGAAAAATAATGGAGCCAATCGAGATTTACCTGGAGACGTGTAAACTGGCAGGTCTTTACATCCAGATATAGCAGACAGGGACGAGAAGGCATCAAAACCGAGGTATAAGGGAGAATATTTTTGTTTGACAATATTCAGCGGTAACAGTATATGTAACATCAACCCGAATCACGTTCTCTACAAACCTCTGGTTCACGAGAAGTGATCGACAGGGCATAGCTCGAAAGGGTAATGCCTCCCGTGTTTGGAAAGGGTTACGTGGTGTAAAGAAAAAGCCAGTACCTGTTAAAACACGGGTGCTGGCTTTTTTAATTAAAAAAAGGAGGAACAGATGAAAAACCGCAACAAGAACATTATTTTGATAGCTCTGTCACTGGTACTTCTATTTACCCTGCCGTGTTTTGCCCAGGAGAGGTTGAAACTTGCAACCACTACCAGCACGGAAAACACCGGCCTTTTGAAAGTGCTTCTGCCCCCATTTGAAAATAAGAATAACTGCAAGGTAGATGTGATTGCTGTCGGAACCGGCCAATCACTGAAACTCGGTGAGCAGGGTGACGTGGATGTGGTCCTGGTTCATGCCCCTGAACTGGAAGAGAAATTCGTAAAGGACGGTTACGGGATAAGCCGCCAGTATGTAATGTATAATGATTTCATTATTGTTGGACCGCCTGAAGATCCGGCTAAGATCAAAGGACTGAAAATGGCAAAGGAGGCTTTTGCGAAGATTGCTGCAACACAATCTCCTTTCGTTTCCCGGGGAGATAAATCCGGAACTCATACGAAGGAACTTGCCATCTGGAAGGCAGCAGTGATTAAACCGGAAGGAAACTGGTATATAGAATCAGGAAAAGGAATGGGTGAAGTGTTAAATATGGCCAATGAAAAGAAGGCATACACCCTTTCTGATCGAGGTACGTATTTAGCTTACAGGGAAAAGACCAGTTCAATAATACTCTGTGAGGGAGACCCTGTTCTCGGTAACCCTTATCATATCATCGGAGTAAACCCCGAAAAATTCCCCCATGTTAAGAAAGAATTAGCCGCCAAGCTGATTGAATGGGTCACCTCAAAGGAAGGACAGCAGATCATTCGAGATTTTAAAGACAAGAACGGTAATCCCCTCTTCATCCCAACCGCAGGAATGATACTGCCTAAACCCGATGTAAAATGAGTCGCGTTTAATAAAGATGAGAGATTGCTTTGCTTTGCTCGCAATGACGAATTCCATTATAATGATAACCTGTCAGTCATTGCGAGGAGTCTGCTTTGGCGGACGAGGAAGCAATCTCAGGTATCTGTGTTAATAAGCTTAATTATGTGAGAAAATGTGAACTTCGTTTCAGAAGGTTTTAAAACCGCTTTTTTCCTCATCATCACCTTCAACCGGGAAGTATTTGATATTGTCCTTTTCACCCTGAAAGTCTCATTCTGGGGGACTCTTCTCTCAACACTCTTCGGAGTGCCCATCGGTTTTCTCATCGCAATCAAGGAGTTTACAGGAAAAGCGATCATTCAAACTGTATTAAATGCGCTCATGGCCCTCCCTACCGTAGTCGTAGGCCTTACGGTTTATGCCTTCATCTCGCGACAGGGCCCTCTGGGCGAGTGGGGACTTCTCTTCACCCCTTCGGCCGTGATCATCGGTCAGTGGATATTAGCTACTCCACTGATATGCGCTCTCACTATTGCAGCCACCAGGTCGGTCGATGCTAAAGTTGGATTAACCGCATTAACCCTCGGTGCTAATATCATGCAGGAGTCAATTGCCATCCTCAAAGAAGCAAGATTTTCCCTCCTTGCAGCCATCATAGCTGGCTTCGGTAGGGTAATAGCCGAAGTAGGCGCAGCCATGATGCTCGGCGGAAATATCCGAGGTTACACCCGAACCATGACTACGGCAATTGCCCTTGAGACCAGCAAAGGCGAGTTCGGTTTTGGTCTTGCCCTGGGTTTCATCCTGATGGCAATTGCCCTTGGCATAAATTTCATTTTTACCTATTTCCAGAGACGGAAGTAATCTGAAGTAACATCATGGATAAACGATATTTAGAAGTAGAAAAGCTTATTCACCTCTATAACAATCAAGAGGTATTGAATATCCCATCTCTTTCCTTTGAGAAGGGCAGGATCTATGCCTTAGTTGGTCCGAATGGGTCGGGGAAGACCACCCTCATGCTTATCTTAAGCCTGCTTCTTAAACCAGCATCAGGCCGGGTTATGTATCGAGGCAGAGAAATGATGATGGAAAATTCGAAAGAGATGAGAGGAAGAATTACCATGCTTTTTCAAGATCCTGTTCTCTTTAATACGAGCGTGCAGGATAACGTGGAGTATGGTTTGAAGATCCAAAAGAAAGGTAGCAGCGAAAGACACAAAAGGGCAGAAGAATGTCTGGAGATGGTTGGATTAAAGGGTTTTGATGAGCGGAGGGCAAGGGAGCTTTCCAGCGGAGAGGCACAGAGGGTGGCTATTGCCCGGGCTCTTGCCATCCGCCCGGAAATATTTCTTTTAGATGAACTCACTGCTAATGTGGATGAGGTCAATACGAAGATCGTGGAAGAGATTATCCAGACCCTGAGCAAAGATCAGGAGACAACCGTTGTCTTCTCCACTCATAATCACAATCAAGCCTTCAGGCTGGCTGATGAAATTATAACCCTGATGGAAGGAAAGGTCGTTCCCTTTACGCCAGAGAATATCTTTCGAGGTAAATCAATACGGGATGCTGAAGACACCTGGTTTGATACAGGGAGAATAAAAGTCTTCATTCCTACCAAAGGAGAGGCTAAAGCAATCTACATTGACCCCAGGGATATCCTGATATCGTTAACCCCGCTCTCTTCCAGTGCGAGGAACTGTTTTGAAGGGAATATTGAGGGGATAAGAGCAAATGGAGATTCGGTAAGGCTTCTCGTGGATGCTGGAGAGCATTTTCAAGTGCTCATTACCAAAAAATCGTTCTTTGAAATGGGCCTGAATATTGGGATGAGGGTTTATCTCACCTTTAAGAGTTCAGCAGTCCAGGTATTCTAACAGGGTGCTGAAAAAGCCACTTTTGTAAGGCTGATCAAAAATGCTCAGATGCAAGGCGCCCGAAATCCTGAGAAGTATAAAACCTTGGGCCGCTCCTGCGGTAAATTCTATCGTAAGAACGACCAAACGTTTTTTGTACCTCCGCAACGACGAAGGACGAGGGGAACGCCGCAGATGAACGTTTTTCAGCAGCCCGCTAAAATCCCCGGTAGAGACCTGCATTCCGTGCAAGCTTTTTTGCTTCGAGAAACTCGTCGAGCGTTATCCGGCGGGAAATGTCAGGAAATTCGTAAGCCCGGAAACAGGGGTGGTACTGTTCCATAATGTTTACATAGGAATGGGGTGAGATCTCCTCCGCTATAAATGCCATCAATTCTTTTGTTCCTGCCACTCCGTTGGGCATGATCAGATGCCTGATGAGGAGGCCTCTCTCAGCAATCCCTCTTTCGTTAATCTGAAGGTCACCGGTCTGGCGGTGCATCTCCTTGAGTATCTTTTTAACGACCCGTGGGTAATCGGACGCATGGGCATATTCCTGTGCAACCCCATCGTCAGAGAATTTACAATCAGGCATGTAGATGTCGATAATGCCATCAAGGATTTTGATTACCTCCAATGATTCGTACCCTCCGCAGTTATAGACAAGGGGGATATTGAGGCCCATCTCGATTGCCTTAAAAAGGGCAGCAATGATTTGAGGGGAATAATGGGTGGGAGTGACAAAGTTGATGTTATGGCATCTCTGTTTCTGGAGGCCAATCATAAATCCTGCCATTTTTTCCTGGGAGGTAATTCTTCCCTCTCCCAAATGGCTGATGTCATAGTTCTGGCAGAATACACATTTCAGGCTGCAGTGAGTGAGAAAGATAGTGCCTGACCCACCTCCCCCCACAAGTGGTTGTTCTTCTCCAAAGTGGGGGCAGACACTTGAGACCATAAGCTCAGTACCAGCCTTGCAGAATCCCAGTTCACCATCAAACCGTTTTGCTTTGCATACCCTGGGACAAAGGCTGCACTCCCGCATGATCTCCATAAGGCGTTTAATCCTTTCGAGAAGTTCATGCCTACTCATTTTTAGATAAACAGGGATAAATTCCATAAAATAATATTAAAAAGTATATACGCTGCCACAGCAAAATACCTTCTGACTATTACCCTGCCTGAAATAAATTTTCAATTGAAAAAATAAAGACTTGACAAGAGATTTTTAAAAGTAGTAATTAGGCAGGTAGCTTAAGTTTTTAATATATAACGCAATTGAAGGAGGTAGTTGATGCAGGAGGTTGTAATTGTAAGTGGAGTGAGGACAGCTGTGGGGAAATTTGGTGGATCGTTGACGGACATACCAGCCTATGAACTGGGTGCCCTGGTTATCAAAGAAGCTGTCAACAGGGCAGGGATAAAACCGGAGGAAGTAGACGAGGTAATCTTTGGAAATGTTTTAACTTCTGGTCTCGGTCAGAACCCGGCACGTCAAGCTTCAATGCGGGCCGGTATACCAAAAGAAGTTCCGGCTTTTACGATCAATAAAGTTTGTGCCTCAGGTTTGAAGGCTGTTGCAGTGGCTGCTCAAACCATCAAGACGGGAGATAATGATATCGTGGTAGCAGGCGGACAGGAGAATATGAGCGCTGTTCCCTACGGAATTCCCAAGGCGAGGTGGGGGTACCGGATGGGGAATGGCGAATTGATAGATCTTATGGTCTACGACGGTCTCTGGGAAAAGTTTAATAATTATCATATGGGAATGACTGCAGAAAACATTGCAGAAAAATATGGAATCAGCAGAAAGGAACAAGATGACTTCGCCTGTGAGAGTGAGAATAAGAGCGAAAAGGCGATCAAGTCGGGGCTCTTTAAGGAAGAGATAGTCCCAGTCGTCATTCCACAGAAAAAAGGCGAACCAAAGGTATTTGATACGGATGAGTTTCCAACCCTGGGCACGACTGCTGAAGGTCTTGCAAAACTGAAGCCGGCATTCAAGAATGGCGGGACAGTGACAGCAGGCAATGCGTCCGGTATCAATGACGGGGCAGCCGCCCTGGTTGTGATGTCGAAAGAGAAGGCAGATGCCTTGAAAAAGAAACCCATCGCCACCATCGTGTCCTATGCATCTGCTGGTGTCGACCCGGCTTACATGGGAACCGGCCCGATTCCGGCCGTAAAAAAGGCACTGGATAAGGCCGGTCTTTCGGTAAAAAACATTGATTATTGGGAGTTGAACGAAGCATTTGCATCACAGGCAATCTGCTGTATCAAAGAACTCGGCATTGACCCCGGGAAGGTGAACCATAACGGAGGAGCAATCTCCCTTGGCCACCCCGTTGGCGCAAGCGGAGCACGGATTCTGGTGACACTCCTCTACCAGATGAAAAGGATTGATGCAAAACTGGGAGTTGCCTCCCTTTGTATCGGAGGAGGCCTGGGACACGCTTTTGTGGTCAGGAGATGAGTGGAATTTTAAAGAAAGGTCTGATCCAGGTTTACACGGGAAACGGCAAGGGCAAGACCACTGCAGCCCTTGGTCAGGCCTTCCGCGCCGCCGGTCACGGTCTCAAGACCATCATGATACAGTTCATGAAAGGAAGCAGGGATTGTGGAGAAATCAGGTCTTCAGAGATTCTCCGTCCCTATCTCACCATAGAGCCCATGGGGCGAAACTGCCTGATTGACCGCCGGCATCCGGAGCCGGTGGATTTCGAGTATGCACAGAAGGCGCTTGAGCTTGCCCGGAAACATCTGACCGGGAAAAAATACGATATCGTCATTCTCGACGAGGTAAACGTCGCTATCGACTACGGTCTGATCGATGTACAATCTGTTCTTGACCTAATTGACAGACGGCCGGATGATGTAGAACTCATCATTACCGGCAGGTATGCGCCTCAGGAGATTATAGACCGGGCTGACCTGGTGACAGAGATGGTAGAACGGAAGCATTACTATCAGCGAGGAGTTCAGGAAAGGGTAGGAATAGAGAGATAAAAGAGGCCCTTTATTTATGAAAAAGTTCATCGTCAAAGCTGTAATTTTTAAATACCGCACAATTATCTCACGTATATTCTTGACAGCACTGAGAAATTTCGATTATAAGGGAACATTAATCGAGGGGAAGACCTTGGAGGGGCGGGGTGACTACTTTGTGAAATCATTGCTCCAGGAGTATAAAGGGTATCTGACCGTTGTAGTCTTCATTGTCATGATGGGCCTGTTTACCATCTATGGAGACAGAGGCCTGCTTCATCTGGGCAGGTTGAACCAGGAGAACAAACGGATGGAAACGGCGAATGAGAGTGTCAGGGAAGAAAATAAAGCGCTCAAAAAGGAGATCTTCCTGCTGAAGAATAACCGTGAGTATTTAGAGGAGACCATCCGTAAAGAGGTGGGGCTTGTCCGCAAAAATGAAGTCGTTTATCAGTTCAATAAATAGTACCGGACTAACCGGATACCATATTCAGAAAGGGAATAACGGGTAGAGGAATGTTATCCACGTTACTTTTTGAATCCAAAGGTGTAATCGGTATTGATATCGGAACGAGCTCTGTGAAGATCCTGGAGATCAAGGAATCAAAAAAGAACTTTTACCTTAAAAACTTTGGTATTGCCAAGGTGCCCCGCGAGACGGTAGTGAACGGGATGGTAATCAACGCCGATCCAGTTATCGAAGCTATCCGTGAAATCATTTCACGCCGGAACATTAAGACCAAGAACGTCGTCCTCTCCATTTCCGGCCATCCGGTGATTGTGAAGAAGATCAGCCTGCCCGTTATGAGCGATGAACAGCTCGAAGAGTCGATACCGTTTGAGGTCCAGCAGTACATTCCTTTCGCCCTCGAAGAGGTGAACCTTGACTTTCATATCCTCGGTCCGAGTGAGGACAAAAGGGATCAGATGAGCGTCATGCTGGTAGCTGCCAAGAAAGCGGTGATCAATGAATATCTTAACCTGATCAGCACGGCAGGCCTCAATACAGTCGTCGTGGACATTGACGTTTTTGCCTTGGAAAATATGTTTGAATTTAACTACTCCACGGAACTGGACAAGAATGTTGCTCTCATTGATATCGGGGCGAGCGTGATTAATATCAATGTCCTCCGGGGTGGAATATCTGCCTTCACCAGGGATGTGTTCATTGGAGGAAATCAGATTACTGAAGACATTCAGCGGCAGATGAATGTTACCTATGACCAGGCTGAGAACTTGAAACTCGGCAAAGAAGCCGAAGGGGTCAGCCAGGAAACGGCAAAAAGTCTCGTCCAGAAAAGTACACTCTCCATTATTGGAGAGATCCAGCGTTCCCTCGATTTCTTCAGCTCTCAGACCTCTCATGACGTAAATAAGATTTACCTCGGCGGAGGAGTAATGAAGACCCCCCAGTTAATCAATCTCATCCAGGAAAGAACCGGTATACCGACGGAAAGTGTAGACCCACTGAAGTCCATCCGTTCTGACAAGGGTGATTTTGACCCGGACTATCTGAAAGAAATGTCACCATTCATGGCAGTCGGGGTTGGTCTGGCATTGCGGAGGGCAGGTGACAAATGATCAAGATTAATCTTTTACCGGCACGGGCAGCCAAGAAGAAAGAAAACATCCGACAGCAGGTTTCCATCGGCGCCCTCACGCTTGTTTTCGCCCTCATCGCCATGGGGTGGTCTCAGATTGCCCTCATCCGTAAGATTGGAAACACAGAGGAAGCAATCGTGTCCATCAATAAAGAACTTGAATCTCTCAAGGCAGTCGCAGATGAAATAAAAAAGCTCAAGGATATAAAGGCTGTATTTGCAAAGAAGTTTAATATCATCAAGTCCTTAAGAGAAAACAAAGCCGGTCCTGTCCATCTCATGGATGACCTGAGCAAGAGTAACCCGGGTTTTCTCTGGCTTACCTCCTTTGCGCAGAGAGAAAAAGTGGGTGACATAGAGATAAAAGGCAAGGCCTTCAGCAATGAGGCAATAGCGCAATTCATGGATAACCTGGAAAAATCCCCTTACTTCGCCAATGTGAATCTCATGGTCTCTCAGCAGGCCGAACAGCAGAGAAAGGGGAAAAAAGGAGAGGCACCCAAGACACCTGAGCTGAGGGAGTTTACTATTGCCTGTCAGCTTGAGGTGCCAAAGGCTGAAGCACCCAAGGGTGAGGCGCCAAAGGGTGAGGTATCCAAGGAGAGCCGCAGTGGCAATTGATGTTGATACCATTCTGAAGTTATCGACGCAGAAAAAGATCCTCATCCTGGCAGGCATTATCGGAATACTTGCTTTTCTTTACTTTTACCTCCTCTATTTTCCGCAATATAAAAAATATACAGAACTTCAATCAGAGGTGCAGAAACTGAGCTCTGATTTAGAGGAGCAAAAAAAGGTTGCGGCTACTCTGCCAAAGTTTAAAAAGGAGGCTCAGGAACTCGAGCAGATGTTCACCACCGCATTGAAAGAACTCCCCGACAAGAAGGAAATCCCTTCACTCCTGATGAACATCTCTCAGATGGCCCAGGAATCAGGGCTCCAGATAACGCTCTTCCAGCCTCAGAAAGAGAACGTGATGGACTTCTATGAAGAGATCCCCGTAAAAATAAAGCTGTCTGGCGGGTACCACGAATTTGCATTGTTTTTTGACAAAGTTGCCAACCTTTCGCGGATTGTTAACATTAAAGACCTTGCTATCAGCGAAGCTAACATTTACGGAGACAAGGTAAATCTGAATTCATCCTGTACCGCCATCACATTCCGATTTATTGAAAAGTCCCAGGAGACCCCCAAGGCAAAGAAAGCGAAGAAAGTAAAGAAACCGATAGCAGAGGAAAAGATAACATGAAAAAACGGATACTGCTTCTTTTCGTGTTATCTCTCTTGATACCGTTTGTTACACCGGGATGCGGTAAAGAGGAAAAGGCGGCTAAAAAAGAAGAGCAGAAGAAGCAGGCTCCCGCCAAAGGGGCTAAGGCCGAAAAGCCCAAAAAGGCGGAGCAGAAGAGCGAGCCAGAAATGGTGGCATACCACTATAACCCTGCAGGGAAGACCGATCCCTTCCGCCCCCTTGTTGTTGAGGAAAGCAAGACCGGCAAGGGAATGGCGAGGAAGGTGGGAAGTATGCCCCCGCTGCAGAGGTATGATCTAGATCAGCTGAAGCTCGTAGGGGTTATCGCCAATACGAAACCACCCAGGGCATTAATCGAAGACGTGACAGGAGACGGCTTCATCGTAGTGCCTGGTATGCTTATCGGGAGGAATGAAGGGGTGGTCGTCGAGATCAGAGAAAAAGAGGTTGTCATAGAAGAAAAACAGCTTGATATATACGGGAAGCTTGTAAAAAAAAGGAATATTCTAAAGCTTCGTGAACCTGAAGAATGGGAGGAAAAATGAGTTGCCAAAGAGAGATTGTAAGGAGAGTAAAACTCTGGGTTGCCGTCTTAACTCTCTCCCTGCTCCTCACCTCTTGCGCCTATGAGCAGAAAAACATTCCCTCTTCACCAGAGCCTACAGCAGCAAAAGAAGAGGCGCCGAAAGCAGTACGCCTCGACGATCTCAAGGTTGAGGAACAGAATACGGCATTCCAGGTAGTGCTGACAGGTTCTCAGCCCCTCGCGTATGTGGCATTTCAACTCAGCACTCCTCCTGAGATTATCGTTGATCTGCCTGCTACAGAATTCAATATTCCCCTGGATCCGGTTCTCCTGAACAACAGCACGATCAAAGAAATTAAAAAGGCGGCAGTTGAAAGTGACGGCCAGAAATTTGCAAGGATCACCATCGAGCTGCAGAAGCCCGGTAACTACAGGGTGAGGCAGGAAGGAACAATTCTGCTCATCGATATTGACAAGACAGGAGAAAAGAAAGAACAGGCAGCCCAGGAAAAGGCTGCAGTAAAGACAGAGGCAAAAGCCACTGAGATTAAAAACCTCCTGATCAATCAGCAGAAGGAGGGGCTCCAGGTGGTTATCCAGGCTAACGGAGAGATCGAAAAATACAGCACCTTTACCCTGAGCAATCCTAACCGGCTGATCATTGATGTGAATGATGTTGCCTATATTCCTGCTGAAAAATCGATAAAGGTCGAATCACCGTTTCTCCGTAGGATACGGGTCGGGAAGGATGAGCAGAAGGTGAGGTTCGTCGTGGAATTCAATGACGTCGTACCACCCTTCCAGGTGACGAAGGGCATGGAGCAACTCATTCTTTCTGTCGGGAAGATTTCTTCAGAGAAAGCGGTGGAAGAAAAGAGTGCGGAGATAAAACCAGAGGTCAAACCTGAGGAGCCCTCTCCTGAAGAGAAGGCTGAAGAACCGGTAAAGAGAGCGGAAAAGAAAGCCGGGGAGGAAAAACAAAAGCCCGCTGCTCAGTATACTGGTCAGAACATTGCTCTGGATTTCAAGGATGCCGATATAAAAAATATTTTGCGGCTGATTGCTGATGCCTGCAATTACAACATTATTACCAGTGACAACGTGAAAGGCAAGGTCACCATAAAGCTGAAGGACGTCCCCTGCGACCAGGTGCTGGACATTATTCTGGATACAAACAGCCTCGGTAAAATCATGATGGGAAATGTCCTCAGGATTGATACCAACGCCGCCATTAAAGAGATTGAACAGGCGCGCTATGAGGCAAGGAGTGCAAGCCTCCAGATGGAAGACCTCGTCACCGAGATCATTGACATCAACTTCGCCAAGGCAAAGGACCTGAAGAAAATCCTCGAAGATGAAAAACATCTCTTTTCTGACCGGGGCAGTGCGGTGGCTGATGACAGAACCAATAAGCTAATCGTCCAGGATGTCGAGAAGAGGGTAGAATGGATAAAGGCCCGGATACAGCTCCTGGATCAGCCAACCCGCCAGGTCCTAATCGAGACACGGATCGTCCAGGCAAACCCGACCTACACCAAGGAACTGGGCATTCAGTGGGGAGGGACATACAATACAAAGTCCGGTGAAAAGAACATGTCTTTCAATGGTGCGGCGGGGGATAACTATGTCGTCAACCTGCCCGCACCTGTTTCACAGGGTTCAGGCGGTGGTTTTGACTTCGGCATGATTACCGATTCCCTCAGCCTCGATGTAGCCCTCTCTGCCTTGGAAAAAGATGAAAAGCTTAAGATTATCTCAAACCCGAAGATCCTGGGGCTTGATAACAAGGAATGCGTGATCAAGCAGGGCGTCCAGCTCCCGTATCTGAAACTGAGCGAACAGGGAGTAACTTCTACCGAATTCAAGGATGCGGTTCTGGAAATCAAGGCGACTCCCCATATTGCCTCATCTGGTAATGTGATCATCCACCTCGAAGTGAAGAAGGACCAGATATCTGCCCAGAAGGGTGCAAATAATGAGCCTGGCATTGACACCAGGCAGGCAATCACCGATCTTCTCGTGGAAGACGGGAAGACGGTGGTAATCGGCGGAATCTATGAAGAGACTGTTACCCATAATTTGAGTGGTGTTCCCTATTTTATGGAACTCCCCCTTGTGGGAAGGTTTTTTAGGAACACCTCGGAAAAGCTGGAAAAAACCGAGCTCCTGATCTTTTTAACCGTAACGGTAGTGAGGAACAAGCCTTTAGCGTAACAAGATTGGTATTATAAAGGAGGGTAAAAAATGAAGAAAGGTGTCTATATCTATCCTGCCTTGCTCATATCGCTTCTTTTCGTCTTTGGCTGCGGGGGCGTCACCAAACAGACCATAACGCCGGTAAAGACCGATAATGTGAAATATATCCCCGCAAAGAATCCCGTGCGTATCGAAGGGGTGAAGAAGGTGTGCATATTTCCCTTCGCTGACTATTCTCACCAACAGTCGTTCCTGGAGCCTCAGGAGTGGGGAGGGAACGTCAAGATCGTCGAGGAAGTAACTGATCAGCTCATTGCTCACGGGCTTTCTGTTGCGGTGCAAGAAGATGTCAATACCATGCTTGCAGACTATGAAGTCATCAAACCCATAAAGAAGAAGTATCTTTTCTACGGGACGACCGGAGAGGAGAACGGGAACGAAGAAGAAGAGCCCGGCACGCCGGAGTACGAGATGAAGAAAGTAAGCCACGGCTCCGAGATCAAGGAAGAGCTGATGAGCGTTATAAAAAAGAATAAGGAGAGAGAGGGGAAGGAAAAAGAGGATTCGTCAAAGCCCTCATCACCTGTACTCCAGGGGGCAACCGTTGGCCTGACCAAAGAGATGGTTGTTGACATTGGAAAAGAGCTCGGCGTGGATTTGATTATCCGGGGCAGGATCATTGAGTTTGGCTACAAGGATACTGCTACCTTCAGCCCGCTCTACCGGGGAATGATCCCAGTCCTCCTCGACAGCGTAAAGAACGTGGTGTTCGGCGCGGACTATTATGGTTACGAAAACGACCTGGAGGCACTGGAATACATGATGGTCGGCAGCGGTGTGGGGTATGCCATCGGGCATCAGATGATTAAGGAAAGTGTCCGTACTGATACCAAGCTTACGGGCACATTTATTACCCGGGAAGAAAAGGTTAAAGATGTGGACCGTGACGCGCAGGGTGGCATAGGTGCTGCTGCAGGCGGGGTCTCTGGCTTGATTGCCAGCCAGCATCCCAAGAATGCAAAGAGGACGTCTGTAATCCAGATCAGAATTTATGCCCAGGATGCTCGGACCGGCGAGGTTCTCTGGTCTAACCGGGCTGAAGTAGAATACACGCCAAAGAGTAATTTCTCCTATGACGATATCCATCCGAAGGTCATGTTTGATCAGGTGATCAAGCAGGGAGTGAAATCCCTGATGGACAGTTTCTTCAGCGAGGCAGAGAAGGTATTGACCAAGGAAACGAAATCGTAATCCTTTTTAAAAAGGGGATGCAGAGATGCCAAGAAGATTAATCTTAGGTATCACAGTTTTTCTCTGGGTACTGGGCGGCATGTACTGCCTCCCGGATTGTCAGGCGCAGGGATTGTCCAGCGATGCCCCCTGGCCCATGTTTCATCACGACGCAAAGCACACCGGGAAAACCACGCACCCGGGGACCCACATCGGCGCTCTCAAGTGGAGGTTCAAGACGGACGGTCAGATTGTATCTTCGCCTGCCATTGCTGCAGACGGGACCGTGTATGTAGGCTCGGAAGATAATTACTTCTACGCCATTAACAGGGATGGCAGTTTAAAGTGGAGGTTCAAGACAGACGGCATTATCCGTTCTTCACCTGCAATAGCTTCAGACGGAACTGTTTACGTAGGATCATTTGACGGAAAACTCTATGCCTTCAATGGATCAACCGGTACCCCCTTCAAGTGGCCACCATATCAGACAGGAAATGGTATAGAATCATCACCTGTTATCGGCACAGACGGAACTGTCATTGTCGGTTCTTCAGACGGCTATCTCTATGCCTTCTATCCTGATGGAAGCCTAAGTTGGAGTAATTCTCTGTACGGTCCTGGCTACGCCATTGGTTCATCCCCGGCGATTGCAGATGATGGTACTATCTATGTGGGGTGCTGGCAGCAAAACCTCTATGCCCTGGACCAATTCGGCTATCCCATGTGGTACCATCCCACCTATACAGGCGGTGTCTTTTCCTCTCCTTCCATTACGGCGAGCGGGACTATCTTTATTGCCAATGATTCAGCCTGGGAAGACACTCTCTCGCAACTCGAGGGCGTCTCCGAATCTGATAAAGACCCCTGGTTCATCCATAAAATAAATACTGACGGTACAATTGCTTTTCGCGGCAACTACGGAACGGCCGATGTTTATTCTACCGCAGCCATTGAATCAGACACCTCCATTGTCATTGGTTACGGAACTGACCTCAAAGCAATCAATCCCAACGGCATCGTCAACTGGACCTTTGGTACTAATGGAATCATAGATTCCTCGCCCGTGATCGGCGGAGACGGAATTGTATATGTGGGATCGGCTGACGGGATTTTCTATGCCGTTGACCCGAACTGTGCATGTGCGATCTGGCAGTATGAGACGGGCGGCTGTATCAAGTCCTCGGCTGCTATTGATAATGATGAGTATCGAACCATCTACGTCGGGTCTCAGGATAACTACCTCTATGCCTTTTATGATGGTTTCAAGATTGCCGGGCAGGTGCTCTTCAATGCCTCAGGGCTGAGCGGGGTCATTATGACTCTGACGAGTGAATTCCTGCCGGAGCCGGCAGTTGCCTTAACCGATGCTCAGGGAAAGTATGATTTCCCCGGGCTTGAGAGCCCCATCAGCTATACGGTAACGCCAAGCAAGCCCGGATATTACTTCATACCCACTTCAGCTCAGGTGACCATTCAGGATGCGAGCCAGACAAATGTGAACTTTACTGCAGTCCTCGGATTCACCGTCTCCGGACAGGTGAAGCTGGATAGCAGCGGACTGGCCGGTGTGACTGTGGTGTTGTCAGGTACCACCTCAGTAACAACGCTGACGGATTCCCAGGGCAATTATACGTTTTCTGATGTTGTGCCTGGTACCTATACGGTAACACCCAGCAAGCAGGGGTATGGATTTTCCCCGGCCTCACAAACGGTAACTGTTATAGAAGGAAACCTGGCCGGGGTAAACTTTACGGCCGTGGCTGGCTACTCCATCTCCGGGCAGGTTACGTGGCAGGGATCTGGTTTGAGCAGTGTCACCATGACCTTGAGCGGAGGTGCTTCAAAGGTAACCGAGACCACCACCGATGGCAGATACGTATTTACGGGGCTTCAGAACGGTTCCTACGTCGTAACGCCGGCGAAAAACGGCTACCAGTTTTCTCCCTCCTCCCAGGCAGTGACCATTGCCGATCTGAACAGAGACGGGGTAGATTTCACCGCAAGTTATGGATACACGATCTCCGGAAAAGTAACCATCAGCGGTGCAGGGTTGAGCGGGGTTACTATGACCTTGAGCGAGGGTATTTCAAAAACCACAACCACGAATACCGATGGAGTATATTCGTTCAGTGAACTGGGAAACGGTACCTACATGGTGACACCGGCGAAAAGCGGGTATGGATTCTCGCCCCCGTCCCAGTCGGTAACGGTTTTGAATGAAAATAAGGAAGACGTTGATTTCAGCGCCTCGCTCGGTTTTAGCATTTCCGGCCAGGTAACCTTCAACAACGCAGGCCTGGCAGGCGTTACCATGACTCTGTCCGGTGACGACAGCGATACCACGGAGACAGGTTCTGAAGGGTACTATTCGTTCATCGGGCTCTCTAACGGCTCCTATACGGTTTCACCGGGCAAAAATGGATATGAATTTGATCCGGAATCAAAGGATGTCACAATCTCAGATGCAAGTGCAGCAGATGTTAATTTCACTGCCGCACGCGTGCCTGCCCCCATAATCTTCTTCATCGTTCCGAAGACAGGGAAAGAAGGTCAGCTGATGAACATCATCGGGTGGAATTTCGGAAATGAGCAGGGAATCACCGGGAAGGTGAATTTTGGCGAAAAGTCTGTAAAGGTCAAGTTCTGGAGCAACTGGAAAATCCTGGTTACTGTCCCCAAAGGGAGCGGTATGGTCAAAGTCTCAGTGACCACCAGCGAAGGCACAAGTAATGAAAAAAACTTCTCTTATATTAAATAATTCTTTGTTAGTTTAATGGCTATCGGCTGTCAGCTCTCAGCTGAAATTTATAAAATACCTAACGCTGAAAGCTGAAAGCTTATCTTTTATGCTGCGCTACCTTACTGCCGGAGAATCGCACGGTAAATCACTTACTGCCATTATCGAGGGTATACCTGCCGGATTGAATCTACTGGAAGGGGATATCAATAGCGAACTTGCCCGGCGGCAGAAGGGATATGGCCGGGGCAAGAGGATGGAGATTGAAAAGGACGAGGTAGAGATTACCTCTGGTGTCCGCCTTGGGAAAACCCTCGGCTCTCCCATAACCCTCGTGATCAGAAACCGGGACTGGGAGAACTGGAAAAAGCTGATGTCCGTCCATCCCCAGGAGAAGGGAGAGACAGAGCACTTTGACCGTCCCCGGCCCGGACATGCCGATTTAGCCGGCGCCCTAAAATACAATGAGAAAGACCTCCGTAACGTCCTCGAACGTTCCAGTGCCCGGGAGACGACTACCCGGGTGGCAGCAGGAGCGGTGGTAAAGAAATTCCTGACTGAGTTTGGAATAGTGGTGATGAGTTATGTGGTGGAAGTCGGGGGTATTAAAGCAGAGATTCCTGATCTGCCTCTGGATGAGATATTCTCGTGGGCTGAGGATTCTGAACTGCGCTGTCCGGATAAGATAGCAGAACTGAAGATGAAGGACAGAATTGAAGAAGTGAGAAACAAAGGTGATAGCGTGGGGGGAGTATTCGAGGTGGTTGTCAGAAATGTCCCTCCGGGCCTCGGGAGCTTCATGCAGTGGGACCTGAGGCTGGACGGAAAAATAGCCCAGGCACTCATGAGTATCCAGGCTATTAAAGGGGTGGAGATAGGAATTGGCTTTGAGGCAGGGCGTCAGCCCGGCTCCCAGGTGCACGACGAGATCTTCTATGACCAATCAAAAAAGCGGTTCTTCCACAGGACAAACCGGGCAGGGGGGATTGAGGGAGGGGTGACGAATGGAGAAGATATCGTTGTCCGTGCGGCAATGAAGCCCATCGCTACTCTGTATTCTCCCCTCCAGTCTGTGAACCTGAAAACCAAGGAACCGGAACTGGCAAGCGTGGAACGCTCGGATATCTGCCGTGTCCCATCCGCTTCAGTGATTGCCGAGGCAGCAGTGGCTGTTGAAATAGGGCGTGCCTTTCTTGAAAAGTTTGGTGGCGATTCCCTCGATGAGACCAGGCGCAATTACCAGGGGTATATAAACCAGCTCAGCAGTTTTTAATAGATAACGAGATTCTTCGCTCCGCACTGAATGAAATAAAATCCCCCGTCATTGCGAGGCACAGACCAGGGCAACTCTTTTTCTGGTGTTAGGATCATCATGTACAAGATAAAAGTTCATCTCAGGGAAAGAAGTTATCCCGTCTGTATCGGGATCGGTGTCTTAAAGGAACTGGGAGGATTGTTACGCACCTTCAAATTCAGCAGGCGGGCTGCTGTCATTACTTACCCCCCTGTGGAAACCCAGTTCTTAAACCCTGTCAATGATTCACTTGGAAGAGAAGGGTTCTCTGTCGTCTGCCTGAACCTTCCCGCAGGTGAAGAGACAAAAAGCTTGAAGACGGTTGAGGACATCTACCACAAGCTCACCTCCTTCAGGATGGATCGTGCTTCGCCCCTTATTGCCCTGGGCGGCGGCGTAATCGGCGACATCACCGGGTTTGTTGCATCAACCTATCTGCGGGGTGTTCCCTACATCCAGATTCCTACAACCTTGCTTGCCCAGGTGGACAGCAGTGTGGGAGGAAAGACCGGTGTAAATCTCGACGAGGGGAAGAATCTCGTCGGTGCCTTTTACCAGCCCCGATTGGTTCTGATCGATACCGAATGCCTGAAAACCCTGGATCAGCGCGATATTGCCTCGGGCATGGCCGAGATAATCAAGTATGGCATTATCAGGGATAAATCCCTCTTTTCCTACCTCCAGGAGAACCATAAAAAGATCCTTTCCCTTCATTCACAAGCATTGTCACGGGTAATAAGATCATCCTGTCAGATCAAAGGAAGGATCGTGGAGAAGGATGAGCAGGAGAAAGGGATACGGTCTATATTAAATTTCGGGCATACCATCGGACATACCCTTGAGACGCTGACCGGGTACCGGCAATACTCCCATGGCGAGGCGGTAGCTATGGGAATGGTCGCTGCCTCCCTGATCTCTTTACGGCTCGGGGTATGCAATAAACAGACACACGAAGACATCAAGGATCTCATCGGGAAGATGGGGCTTCCGTCTGCTCTGCCAGACAGGTTTACACCGGATGATTACGTGCATCTCATCAAGCTGGACAAGAAGGTGAGAAGTGAGAAGATACGGTTCGTTGCCGTGGAGAGAATCGGCAGGGTGAGAATAATCGAGATCGATCCAGAAAAGCTGGTCAAATATCTTGTATAGCTTCTGAAACTTACCTTGAAATTTCAGGATTTTGGTTCCTGCCTGTGTTCAGCAAGGTAGATTACTGCTGTACGGCAATGGCTGAGGCTGCCATCACGATCCTCAACTGCAAGGCTCTGCAGTTGTGCAGAGAATGTGGTTCCGTCCTTCCTCTTAAGCTTGATTTTGCAGGTCAGGTGGGTTAATTCCTTAAAGACATTCGTGCGGTGTATCTCAAAGGCGCTAAAATCATCTTTGTCAACAAAGAGAGAAAGTGGCTTATTGATCAACAGGCGTCTGTCAAGACTAAGCATGTTCGCACCAGTAAGGTTTACCTCTACGATCAGTCCGTTCTTATCAAGGGTGAAATATCCGATAGGAGCAAAGTCATACAGATCTGCATATCTTTTCCGTGATGCGTCAAGCTGTTCCTGCGCCCTCTGGAGTTCCTCATTCTTCTGTTCAAGCTCAGTCTGCTTTTCCTGAAGCTTGCGGATGAGGCACCGTGATTCGAGGGGAGAAAGCCTTTTGTCACTCTTTATGCGGGGAGGGGAGTATCTGACCGATGTCGATTTTTTTGCCATAGAATTTGCTCTATGATAACAGATCTTGCGCACCATGACGGTGCAGCATGCATAAACTATTATTCAATCGTGACCTCTGTATGTCAACATAATTTGAACGTCATGATTTAAAGGTCATCCATGTTCAGGATTTAGCCCTCAGCGAACAGCTAAAAAATAAAGCTCCACGATTCACATGTTTTATTCCGCACTCCGCATTTATTCAGTCGCTATACCTTTCTTCTTTCCACGGGTCTCCGTGATTGTGGTATCCCCGGGATTCCCAGAATCCGCGCCTGTCTTTTTCAACAAACTCGATAACGGTAACCCATTTAGCGCTTTTCCAGAAGTAGAGGCGCGGAACTACCAGTCTTACAGGGTAACCGTGTTCTTTTGTGAGTGGGCTACCGTTATATTTCATGGCAAAAAGGACATCAGTCTCAAAAAATTCAGCAATGGGTATATTGGTGAAGAACTCATCTGAGGAATAGACAATGACGAACCTGGCAGCAGGGAGTATGGTGACAAGCTTACGTATCTCACCAGTGCTTACCCCTTCCCAATAATTATTCAGCTTTGACCAGCCGGTAACACAGTGAATATCTGAGAACACCTTGACCTGAGGAAGGGAAGAGAACTCTTTGAAGCTCAGCTTCCGTTCCTTTCCGACCAGGCCAAAAATCCTGAATTGCCAGGTATTGATATCAACTGATGGCTCACCGTCAAAATGGAGAACAGGGAAATCATCTACTTTTCTCTGGCCGGGAGGGATCCGGTCTTTCCTCTCCGTGTCAGGACTCTTAATGAGTTTTTCTTCCTGCATACATCCTCCGCTTGATGAGCTATCAGCCATCAGCCTTCAGCTAACAGCCGTTAATAAATTCTTTAACTCGAAACTCGAAACTCGGAACCCGAAACTTTCATTAATGTTTCCTCTCCCTGAATATAAGACGCAAAGGAACACCGGTGAAACCGAAACGTTCCCGAAGCTGGTTGATCAGGTAACGTTCATAGGAAAAGTGAATCGCTTCAGGGTGGTTGGTAAAAATAACAAAAGATGGCGGTGCAGTTGATACCTGAGTCATGTAGTAGAGTTTGAGAGGGCGTTTACGGTAGAAGGGCAGGGGATGCTTGTCTGTGGTTTCTTTCAGTACACGATTTAACTCTGAAGTTGATAACCTTTTCCTGTAAGCATGTGATAACTGCTGGGCTAATTTCAGGACCTCGCTTACCCGATGACCGGTTAATGCTGATATAAAGAGAATTGGGGCAAAATCGAGATAACGGAGGTGGTACCTGAACTCTTCGGTATACTTCTTCATAGATGAGGTATCTTTTTCAATCAGGTCCCACTTGTTGACCACAATGATGGTCCCTTTGCCTTGTTCGTAGAGGTACCCTCCGATCCGCGCATCCTGCTCGGTTACCCCCTGGGTCGCATCGAGGATCAGGATGCCGATGTCACAACGCTCTATGCTCTTGAGAGCTTCTACCATACTGTACCGTTCGACCCTCAGGCTGACCCTTGTTTTCTTCCGTATCCCCGCTGTATCAATGAGGAGATACTGCTCGCCGAAGTACTGGATAGGGGTGTCAATGGAATCCCGAGTTGTTCCCGGAACCTCGCTTACAATGAGTCGCTTATAACCCAGGATGCGGTTTACGAGTGACGACTTTCCAACATTGGGTCTCCCCACGATTGCAACTCTTATTGCTTTACCTTCTTCCTGAGGAGATGCGGCAGGGAGGAAATCAGCCACGTCGTTAAAAAGCTCAGTTACCCCCATGCCATGCTGTGCAGATAGAGGATAAAGGGGCTCTACGCCAAGCTCGTAAAATTCGAGTAGATTATCGTAGTCCCTTTCTTTTTCTATTTTGTTTACCGAATAAAAAACTTTTTTACCACAGGCTTTGAGCATCTTGACCATATTTATATCAGCAGGAAGCAACCCCTCCTTTCCGTCAGAGAGGAAGATGATAACGTCAGCTTCCTCGATGGCGAGCTGAACCTGTTCTCTGATGTGGCTGATCATCAATTCCCGGGGATCCGGGTCGAATCCTCCGGTGTCAATCAGGGTAAACGATCTATTCTCCCATGTGACGTTACCGTAGTTTCGGTCCCGGCTGACGCCAGGCAGGTCGTCTACGATCGCCTTTTTTCCTCC
>Ga0315279_10003362_pt1 | contig 22449 bp, 15 predicted proteins | sample YL17G06_20_MG_FD_203694 | JGI IMG/M metagenome (GOLD analysis project Ga0315279, IMG submission 203694) | Sediment microbial communities from Yellowstone Lake, YNP, Wyoming, USA - YL17G06_20 | ecosystem: Environmental > Aquatic > Freshwater > Lake > Sediment | place: USA: Wyoming | collected... | reverse complement strand
GTCGTGCTGGCGATTGGCGTCTTGTACCTGGGCTGGAACCACGGAATGTGGCTCCCCTGCGCAGCCATCGGCCTGCTCCTTCTCCGTTGGTTCTTTGTAAGGTCGCGGGAATCCGCTTGGCTCAAGCACGCCTTGGGTGAGACTCTCGATGGTAATGCCGCCCCGATTCACGCTTGCGCGCACTGGCCCTGGGAGATTCTCTGGCTCATCGCGGGCCTAGTCGCGATGCTCGGGGCGTTTTGCTATCTCGAGTCCAGGGAGCCTTTCTACTTTACTCAAGATGACAATTTCTGTGTGGCGCTGCCCGAACTACTCCAGGGGTGTCGCAGCTTCTTTTCGGGGGTCTTTCCGCAGTGGAATCCTTACCAGATGCTTGGGTGCCCTTCATCCTCAACCGGCCTTTACGGATATACGTATCCCCCGACTTACGCGGCTTATTTCATTGCGCGGTTTGTCATTAGCAACGAGTATTACACGGTGGAAGCCCTGGTCTTCATTCACCTGATTGGCGGTTTCCTCGCAACGTATTGGGCAGCGCGGCAGTGGCGAATCGGCCCGCCGCTGGCTATGGTTGCCGGGCTGTCTTACATGCTCTCAGGCTATACACTGGTGACGGGCCGTTCGTGGTCCAACATGCTTGGCGCAATAGCGTGGTTACCGGTTCTCATCGGCGCGGTCGGCTGCATGATGAAAGGTCCGGTGGGATGGAAATGGGCAGTCGGGTGTGGCGTCGGGATCGGCCTCTTCTTTCATTGCGGCTTCGTTCAGATGTGGGTCTTTGCACTGTTGTTTTGCCCCTCGATCCTTGTCGTTCTCGTTGCCTCGAGGCAATTGCCCTTACGGCGCGCAACGTGGTCTTTTCCCGCCGTCCTTTTGGGCATAGCCCTAGCGACGCCACTGCTGTATGTTCAGATGGGATTCGGCGCGGAGGTGATGCGAGCAGACGCCGGACTGGGCATGGCGGTGAAGGATCTTCTTGCCATGATTCTGCCCTACCCCTTGACAAGATCCGGGCATCCCCAAAACTACGCAGCCGGCACACCAAGCATGGGCATCATTTTCTATTCCGGCACAGCGCCCTGTGTTGTTGCCGCGTTGACGATTTCGAGCCTCTTGGGGGTGAAGTGGTCAAAGCGGGCGCTGGCCGAAAACGTACTGTTGATCTGCGCACTGCTGGCCCTTCTCATGGCCTTTGGTGACAAGGCATATCTTTGGGCGATGTTACGCAAACTCCCTTGGTTCGATAAGTTTCGAAACGCCGAACGTTTCCTCCCTTTCTTCGTACTGTTTACGGGGCTGGGCAGTGGAAGGGTGCTGCATCGCATTTTCTCGGGCTGGAAGAACCCGAAGTTATGGGAAGCGGGCGCTGCCGTGATCATGAGCGTCCTTGTGGCGTATACGGTGAGCCTCCCGCCCCCGTCATACTGGTCGTTCCGCGACAGACCGTACCCGAAGCTTCCCGCATCGTTGGAATCACAGCTTCGTCCTTCGGATCCCTTGAAACCTCAACGCATAGCGACACTGATGCCCATGGATGAGAACCCTCGCCGGGCAGACGGCGAAGGTTATGTCTTCGGAATGGAACAATCGTTTGCGTCGGCTTACTCGTTGCTGGCGTTCAACGGGTATCAGCCGCTCGTCTGGAACCACAGAATTTACAAAGAATACGTCGGTAAGCACTTGGAAAGCCCCGGGGACTTGTGGGACCTCGAGAAACTGAAGACTGCTATTGCCCTCCAGCAACGAAATCGCAGCGAGGTGTGCAAGGTTTACGGGGTCGACTCGTTGATCCTTTACGGAGAGTTTGCGCCCTTATTCGTCAAGTACTATCCGGCACTTGCAGCCTACGCGGCAGAAGATGCCCCAGTGTTCGTCATGAAGGTCCCGGGGGTCAGTCCTTTGGCGTTCCCTGAGCATATCCCCGAAGCCGCATTCCCGATTCAGTTCAGCGCACGCGGCACCACAGTAGACGTATCCGCTCTGACCAGCGGCGGGTCCTTCATAATAAACATCCTTGCGTGGCCTGATTTTAGGGTCTACGCAGATGGTCATGAGATCCCGTTCGTCCCGGATGAGTGGGGCAGAATGCGTGTGCAGGTCCCTGCGCAGACGGCTGTTTTGGAAGCCCGCTACTCGCCGCCGTGGGGAAAAGGGATAGGCCTGGGCATGGCGCTGGGCATCGTCTCCATTGTCGCCATCATAACACTGACAAACGGCCTTAGGGAGCACTCATCACGAACGGATGGGTAAAGAAGGGAAGTAGAAAAGGGCTCTTGAGTTGAAGACCTGAATACCCTCTTTCGTATCGCACGATCGAGTTGCGATTCGCCCATTATGTCAACTGCCTTGTGGCGGTGAAAACCTTTCATAGGGGGTAAATCGCATGGTCAGTCGCCGAGCGTCGACAGGGCTTTGCGGAAGGCGTTGACGGCGAGATCAAGTTCCGTGTCGGAGACATCCAGGTGGAACACCACTCGTATCATGTCGGCGGCAGCGGGGTGAACCAACACTCCTTGTTCGGCGAGATGGTGGGTGATCTCGCGGGCGTCCGCGACTTGCAGGTACACCATGTTCGTGGGACTGGGCATCGGGAAGGAAAGACCCGGCGTGCCCTCGAGTTCCTGACGAAACACGCGGGCGCGGCGGTGGTCTTCACGAAGACGTTCGATGTTATGGTCCAGGGCATAGATCCCGGCCGCCGCAAGAATGCCCGCCTGGCGCATTCCGCCGCCCAGCATCTTGCGATAGCGGTGGGCCGCCCATATCGTCGCCCTGTCTCCGAGCAGCAGCGAACCCACGGGACACCCAAGACCTTTCGAAAGGCAGAAGGAAATCGTGTCCACGTGAGAGGCGTACTCGACGGGAGTAACGCCCGTTTCCACGACAGCATTGAAGATGCGCGCGCCGTCGCAGTGCAGTTTGAGGCCGCGTTCGCGCGCGAGGACCCCGATGGCGGCAACTGTCTCGATGGGATAGATCGCGCCGCCGCCCCGGTTGGACGTGTTCTCGATGCTGATTATCGTGGTGGGAGAAAAGTGGTGGTCCTCCGTCTTGACGATGTTCGCGGCGATCTGCTCGGCGGACAGAATGCCGTACCGACAACGGATCGTTCGCGTCAGAACACCCGCCACCAAAGCGATGTTGCCAGATTCATAGTTGTAGGGATGCGAGTCTTCGCTGAGAATGATCGTATCGCCCGGCCTCGTCTGAGAGAGCGCCGCCAGGAGGTTCGCCATCGTGCCGCTCGGCACGAAAAGCGACGCCTCCTTGCCGAACATCCCCGCGGCGCGCTGCTCGAGCTCGTTAATAGTCGGGTCTTCCCCAAATACATCGTCGCCCACAGTCGCGCGGGCCATGGCTTCCCGCATCCCCGGCGAAGGCCGCGTTACCGTATCGCTTCTTAGATCGACCTTTTCCTCTCTGTCCATTCTGTCCACTCCGTCCACTTTATGCTTAGTGCGCGCGAGTTTGCGTCCACTCCAAGGGCCAAGTATAACAGTTAAAACACCGGAATCCTGAACCGCTTCCCGAGGATGCATCGTGGGTGTTCGCATAGGCCAATACCTCCTGACGCCGAATACCGCCTTTCTCTTTCTTGCCTTGGCCTACTTTGTTGTCCCGTCGTATCGGCGTCTTCGACAGATCGACGCAAACCGCAGCTCCCGTCCGCTTCTCATGATATTGTTTGCAATCATGTCAGGTGTCGCAGGTGCGTGGCTTCACGCTGAGTGGTTGCCTGTCGAGAGCATGAGGTTTCCGCTCGGATGGCTGGACATCCGGTTCGGATCGTTCGGCGGATACTGGGGGGTCTTCCTCGGCGCCGTCCTGTGCGCGCGGATCGTTGGCATGCCCGCGATGGCATCCGCAGACGCCTTCGTGCCCGGAGTGCTGATCGGAGGCGCCGTTGCTCGTGTTGGCTGCCTGTTCACCGGATGCTGCCGAGGGATCGACGTCGCTGCGTTCGGCGAGTTCCAACCATTCCGCTACTGGCCGCTGTTTGATCTGCTCGCTCTCTTGGCCACGGCCGCGGTCGTCACACGAACCGAGCGCAAACCCGGCCGGCAACTTGCATCAGGCCTCCAAGTGGGCCTCTGCCTTGCCGTATATGGCGCCTTGCGTTTCATCTTGGAGTTCGCGCGCGGACTTCCCCAGATTCTTGGACCCTTCACCGCAGCGCAGGTTCTGGCAACACTTCAGATCCTCGCCGGGCTTGCCCTTCTCATCCTTCTATCCCCGAGACGCATCCGTCCGAACGAGGGCGGAGCATAGCCTGCACCCTCGAGCCTGAAGGCTCGCCGGTCAACGCCCCGATATGCTATGTTCTCCTCGAGACGGACCCACCGTAGGGAACCGAAGCGCCTCAAGGTGCACCATGACGGACACGAACCTTATTGATGAGATCGTCGTGCTGTTCGGGACGGCCCTGGGCGTTGCGTGGCTCTTCCGTGCCGTCCGCGTGCCTTCCATCATCGGCTTCCTGATCACGGGTATGGCGATAGGCCCTTCCTGCTGGCAGCTTGTTTCGCAGGACCACGTCGGATACTTCGCGGAACTCGGCCTGGTGCTCCTCCTCTTCACGGTTGGTCTCGAGTTGTCGCCGGAGCCCCTCGTCCGAACCGGTCGGCGCCTGCTCGCCGTCACGGCCGGCCAGGTGGCGGCAACCGCGGCTGTTGTCGCCGTAATCCTGTCCATCGGGACGATCTTATCGGTGTCCGCAAAGCTGATCCTCGGCGCGGCCATCGCCCTGAGCAGCACAGCGATCGTGTTGAAGCAGATGAGCGACCGCGGCGAGACCAACTCGACCACGGGACTTATCATGACCGGCATCCTGCTGCTTCAGGACGTCCTCGTTATTGCGCTCATGCTGATCCTCTCTTTGGTCTTGCCCGACAGCGCCGGCGGCGGCGGTTTGACGCGCATGGCCATTGGCATCGGGGGACTGCTTATCATCATCATCTTGGCCCGCAGGTTTCTTCGCCCGGTTCTCAACCAGATCACACGGCATGGCGGCCGCGAACTCATCACGCTGTTCGCGGTGCTGATGGCTTGTGGTGGCGCTTGGCTCGCACAAGAGGTGGGATGGTCCCCGGCCCTCGGCGCGTGCATCGCGGGACTGCTCCTCGCGGGCGCTGACCAGCGCCATCAACTCGTTGCCGAGATCACGCCGTTCCGCGACGTCTTCAACGCCCTGTTCTTCATCTCGCTGGGCATGCTGGTTCAAACGAACGTCATTTTCGAAAACGCGGTCCTTTTGCTCGGCGCCATCGCCGCAACTCTCCTTCTCAAGCCGGTCATCACCGCCGCGACCGTCGCCCTAGCCGGATGGCCATTGCGCATCGGCATCACGGTCGGCATTGGTCTTTGTACCGTGAGCGAGTTCAGCTATGTCCTCGCTTACGAAGCGCAGCAGGTCCATTTGCTCGCGCCCGGGCTTCTGGACGTGCTCGTTGTTTACACCGTAGGGACCATGATGGCGGGCGCCCTGCTATATCCTCTCGCGGGACCCATCGCGGCATCCGTCGCGGCGTTTGTGCAGCCCGACGTACCCGCGCAAGACGAAGGGGTCTCCGTCGAGAAACGCGAGCGGTTTCAGAACCATGTCATCATTGTGGGATACGGGTTCACGGGCAGCAATCTCGCGCGCATGCTCAAGGCGACGCACGTGCCACATTGCGTTGTCGAGATGAACCAGAGCCACATCACCGCCGCGCGAAATGCCGAGATCCCCGTTGTCATCGGGGATGCCACGCGCATGGCCATCCTCGAACAAGCAGGCATTCAAACGGCCCGCGCCCTCGTAACCGCCATCAACGACCATCAGGCCACCCTCCGCGTCGTTGCCCAGGCCGCAACGCGCCGCCCGGACCTCTACATCCTCGCGCGAACACAGTTCGTCCGCGACATCGACCGTCTCTATAGTCTCGGAGCGAAACTCGTGATCCCGGAAGATTTCGAGACCTCCGTCGAGGTCGCCGCACACGTCCTTAAGCAGTTCGGCATCCCCGACAACATTGTCGAAGCGCAGATTGCGGCCGTGCGCGCGGGTGGCTACGGGATGCTCCGAGGCAAACCCACCGACCGCGCCGCGCACGTCGAGTTGATAAAGATCCTCGAACGAACCGCCATCCAGACCTACTATCTCGACGATGACAGCTACGCCAACGGCCGTACCCTTGCCCAACTCGACCTGCGCGCGCGCACCGGATGCACCGTCATCGCCACCGTTCGCGCCGGCCAGCCCACCACGAACCCACCCCCCGACTTCCTCCTCCAGGCCAACGACGTCCTAGTCTTGGTCGGCGCTCACCGCCAAATCGAGGCCGCCAAGGCTCTCCTCCAACACAGCGAACACCAGGGCGCGTAAGAAGACCACGCGCGACCTGCGTTCACGGAACCAACGCCAACAGGACAACGAAATCCCGCCTTGGCATTGCGGGACAATGTCCGGTAGCTGATATACTCGATCTCACGACGGTTACAGAGGAGGGATCGGTTAATGCGTTGCTATTCGCGGCGCGAGTGGATGATTGCGGCGGGGGCAAGCATCGCGGTTGCTTCTTCGCCAATCGCGACCGTCGAGGCCAAGGATGCTTCCACGCACGATATGATCTTGGTGCCTGCCGGGCCGTTCCTGATGGGTACAACCGAGGCACAGGCACGGGATCTTGCGGGGCGCTATGGCCATCACGTGAGTTGGTTGAGTGGCGAGGTCCCTCAGCACAGAAGGAAAGTCCCCACGTTTTTCATCGACAAGTACCCGGCGACGAACCGCCAGTTTTCCGCGTTCTGCAACGCCACCGGATCTCCGCCGTGTCGTCATTGGGGCGCGGCCGAGCCGCCTGAGGCCATCGCGGATCATCCCGTGGTCATGGTCGACAAGGCGGGCGCGGAGGCGTATGCGAAATGGGCCGGGAAGCATCTCCCTACGGGAGCCGAGTGGGAAAAGGCGGCGCGTGGTCCGGACGGCCTGTTGTACCCATGGGGCAATGAGTTTGATCCGACGGCATGCCAGTGGGATCCCGGTGGCGATCCGAACGCACTGGGCACGACGTCCGTAAGCGCGCATCCGACGGGCGCGAGTCCGTACGGCGTGATGGACATGGCCGGCAACGCAGCCGAATGGTGCTCCGACAGCCCCGGGCCCGGTGCGTCCTTTATCAAGGGCGGTTGCTGGCTCACGGCGTCGCCTCTCAATCTCCGCCCCGCAGCGCGGAACATGAGCGGATTCGCCAACAATTCGAGCATGTTTTACGGGTTTCGTTGCGTGAAGGAGGTGTCGTGATGTCTCAGATACGTTTTCAGGCGTCGCAAGGGAGCATGGGCGCTTACGTCTCGGACATCCCGGCCTTTCCAGGCCGGCAATTCTCGATGGGCTATCCGGAGGCCATAGGCGACGCCGCGCACACCTGTTGGCCTCCCGCGTTCACACCGGAGTGGCAAGAATCGGACATGGGCGTTTGGACGTGCAGTGCGCGCAAGGAAGGAGAGGTCTCGTACCGGATGCTCGTCATGCCGTACGAGGATGCGGTCGAGACCCGTTTCAAGGTGACGAATGAGAGCAACCGAACCTGGAAGCAAGGTCTCGCATTCAACTGTTTTCAGTGCGGCGGCGTACCTGAGATCCGCGACCACGAATGCCTCCGGCACTGGGTGCGCGCCGCCGGGGAGTTCAAGCGGTTGATCGAGTTGCCCCGCGTTTTCAGCCCCCGTCCCACCGTGCAGCTCTACAGCGTTGTAGGCGCGCCGCCCGGCAAGGACATCCCGTTCGTGGCCGGTTTCAAAGCGACGCCCGACGTCGTCCTCGAAGGTTGGATGGCCATTCAATCGCGCGATGGAAAGCGACTCGTCGCCACCGCGTCCAAACCCGCGCTTTTCCTCTTTCAGAACATGGAGTATTCTTGCATTCACAGCGCCACTGGCTTCGGCCCGCTAAAGCCTGGAGAGAGCGCCGAGGCGGTGAATCGCGTCTACTTCGTCGAATCCTCCATCGAAGCCTGGCACAAGCGCATGGAGTCGGATTTCGGTGTGCAGGGCGGGAATGATTCCCGCCCAACAAAAAAGAGGAGGCCGGGCGTTGGGGAGGACACCCGGCCTGAGGAGGGAAAGGGCTAATGTCATGCTCCCAGGCACGACTTATGCCCCTGGTCATTCGCCACATTAGGCCGCTTTGTATGCGTGGCTGTGAAAGACCAGCTTATCTTTCTCTCCGTCTATGTTAACAATCGAACCTTCGCTTATATGCCCGGACAGGATTTCCATCGCGAGCGGGTCGAGGACCTGTCGCTGGATAACCCGCTTCAGTGGCCGCGCCCCGTACGTCGGGTCGTAACCCTGCTCCGCCAAGAGGTTGCGGGCCGCATCCGTCAGTTCAACTGTTATGTGTTTTTCCTCGAGCCGCTTTGACAGCCGCTTGAGCTGCACGTCCACAATCTTGCGGATGTGTTCCCTCGACAGTGCGTGGAAGACCACGATATCGTCGACCCGGTTCAGGAACTCTGGCCGGAACTGCTGACGAAGGACCCGAAGGACTTGCTCGGTCTTCTGCTTGTCGTCGCCTCGCTGGCTGAAGACTTCGCTTCCGAGGTTCGACGTCATAATCACGACCGTGTTCTTGAAATCGACCGTCCTGCCCTGCCCGTCCGTAAGTCGTCCGTCGTCAAGGATTTGCAGCAGGACGTTGAACACGTCCGAGTGCGCCTTTTCAATTTCGTCTAGTAATATAACGCTGTACGGACGGCGGCGGATGACCTCCGTCAACTGGCCGCCTTCCTCGTACCCGACATAGCCCGGCGGGGCGCCTATCAGCCTCGCCACCGTGTGTTTCTCCATGTACTCGGACATGTCGAGCCGGACCATCGCGTTTCCATCGTCGAACAACAGTTCCGCGAGGGCGCGGGCCAGTTCCGTCTTGCCGACGCCGGTCGGCCCGAGGAAGATAAAGGACCCGATGGGCCGGTCCGGTTCCTTGAGGCCCGCGCGTGCACGCCGCACCGCATCGGACACGACCCGAATGCCGTCGTGCTGCCCGATCACGCGCTCGCCGAGACGCTCTTCCATCTTGAGAAGGCGCGCCATCTCGCCTTCCATCATCTTGTCGACAGGAATCTTCGTCCAGCTCGAGACAATTTTCGCGACGTGCTCTTCAGTGACCTCTTCGCTCAGGTAACTGCCGTGCTTCTGGACTTCCGCCAGACGCGCGTTCTCTTCCTGGATCTTCTTTTGCAGTTCAGCGACGGTTCCGTAACGAATCTGTGCGACTTTCGCCAAGTCGCCGCTGCGCTCAGCGATGGCCTCCTCGCGCCGTGCTTCTTCGATCTTCTCGTTGAGCTTGCGAATGCTTTCAATGACTTCCTTCTCGGCCTGCCACTGGGCCTTCTTCGAATCGAGTTGCTCGCGCAGTTCGGCGATCTCGCGCTCGATGCCTTCGCACACCTCGCGCGAGGCCTTGCCTTTTTCCTTCTTGAGCGCGAGGCGTTCGATCTCCAACTGCCGGATGCGGCGGTCGAGAACATCGAGCTCGTACGGCATGCTGTCGATCTCGATCCGCAGCCGCGAGGCCGCCTCGTCAATAAGGTCAATCGCCTTGTCAGGCAGGAAGCGGTCGGAGATGTAGCGGTTGCTCAGCACGGCAGCAGAGACGAGCGCCGCGTCTTGGATCCTGACGCCGTGATGCACTTCATACTTCTCTTTCAGGCCGCGCAGGATCGCGATCGTATCCTCAACGTCCGGTTCAGGGACCAGCACCGGCTGGAAACGCCGCTCGAGCGCCGCGTCCTTCTCGACGTGCTTCTTGTATTCGTTCAGCGTCGTCGCGCCGATGCAGTGGAGTTCGCCTCGGGCGAGAGCGGGCTTGAGCATGTTCGACGCATCGATGGCGCCTTCCGCCGCGCCCGCGCCGACGAGCGTGTGGAGTTCGTCAATGAACAGAATGATGTCGCCGGCAGCCTCCTGAACCTCTCGCAGCACCGCTTTGAGGCGCTCCTCGAACTCGCCGCGGAACTTCGCCCCCGCAATCAATGAACCCATGTCCAATGCGGCGATGCGCTTGTTCTTCAGGCTCTCCGGCACGTCTCCCGCGACGATTCGCTGGGCAAGTCCCTCGACGATGGCCGTCTTGCCGACACCCGGCTCGCCGATAAGCACCGGGTTGTTCTTCGTACGCCGTGACAGCACCTGGATGACCCGCCGTATCTCCTCGTCGCGCCCGATGACAGGATCGAGCTTCCCTGCCCGGGCAAGCTGCGTCAAATCACGGCTGTACTTCGCCATAGCGTCATACGTGGCCTCGGCGTTCGGGTCCGTGACCCGCTGGTTGCCGCGTACCTCTTTCAACGCGGCGAGGATCGCGTCCTTTGTCACGCCGAGTTCGACAAGAAGCCGTCCCGCCGAATCCGAGCGGCTATCAAGCATGCCGTAAAGGATATGCTCCGTGCTCAGATATTCGTCCTTGATGCTTTCGGCAAGTTTCCAACCCGCATCAAGCGCCTGCTGCGCTTCACGGCTTAGCCCCGGCTGGCCTGCGCCCGCACCCGAGACCTTCGGAAGCGATTCGATTCGCGCATCCACCTGCGAGCGAACCTGCTCCGGCCCGACGCCCAAACGCTGCAAGATCGAGGCCACCGCTCCCTTCTCCTGCGAAACAAGGGCATCCAGCAGGTGCAAAGACGTAATCTCAGCATGCCCATGCCGTGAGGCAAGGTCCATTGCCTCCGACAGCGCTTCCTGCGCCTTGATCGTCAGTTTATCCAGTCTCATCCCGAACTCTCCTTGGTACGATAAATTTCTCCGCGGAAGAGATACAATCACCATGCCATGCGCCCGCTATTGATACGAAAGAACTTACAAACATCCATCGAACCTCCTAGCTCCAATGCGACGCGAGCGTGCTTCAAATTGAAACACAGGGAACGTGAGCCGCATTCCGTACGATGCCTGTTTCGGAGAAATGGTGGCAAAGGTACTCTTACAACAGGCAACAATTTGGACGGGTCAAAGAGGTCCCGCCCGTCGAAGAGAGCAAAGCCAATAGGCATAAAGGCAAACGAGCTCGTTCGGCGCATCAGGGATGCCCACTATGAGGCAACGAAGGACCTGACGCCCGAACAGCGCGCCCAGTTCTATCGTGAGACGGCGGAGAGGGCCCTCAAGGAAGCACGGGAGATCTCCGCGCAGGGGGACCGTGAGGGCAATTGAGGTCATCATGGATTCTACGCACGGTCGGGGACACATCGCGCAGGCAGACGGCTTGGCGGGATGCGTCCGACACAAAACGAAACCGCTTGCCTACGGCGTGCGCTTCGGTGGGAAACTGCGAAGCTTGCGATCAATCCTGGCACCGCCCACCTGAAACAGGACCAGGAAGCCGATCAGGACAAGGGTTTCGTCAAGGATCGCGCGGTAAAGCGACATCTGTCCTTGTAGTTGCATTTTCAGTATGAAGTACAAGGGAAGGGGCAATGTGACAAGACAGCGGAGGAGGTAGGAGGCGCGAAACCGTCCCGAACGTGCCGCGTTCGGGGCGACGCGCCGCATGACCCACACAAAAAGTGCCACGCTTGAGATACAACCCACGATGCTCAATAGAGCTGGCAGATGTCTGGGGCACGAAGCCTCAAGTTAAACCCGCAGAACAGTATGAACCAGGAAATGGAGGCAAATAAGGACCGCGTCGGCATTGGAACCTTGGCCTCTTCCACCCACTTTGCCTCGCGTTCGCTCAGGTAGCTCCTGCGGAAAGCTCGTCCGGCTTTCCGTGGATCTCCAAGGCTCTCCATCGCCGCGAGATGGGCTTCGGTCTTTGTCAGTCCTTGCTGTAGAGCATCATGCAGGGCATCTTCGTAGTGAGCAGATATCTCATCCCGAATCCTCTCCTTGCCCTCTTGACAGATCCCCTTCGTGGCAAATTCGAGCCATATCGCCGGACTGTGATACTTCAACCGTCCCGCCCTCTCGCACATTCTGACGGCATGTTTCGCCATGCCCTCGTCGGTTGAAATGAGAAGGTCGAGTTCCTCCCGCGTCTCGGTCGGTAGATCCGCCACGAGATCGTGGAGCGCTTCATAGTATGCGCCCTGCTCAGCGGGATTTGATGGAACGTTGGCCAAGCGATCACGAACAACGTCGGCGATATGCCTTTCAGTCTCGGTGCGCGCCTTCTCGGCCTCCGCCGACTCAAGTCCCTCGGTGTTCTCAGCCAACCATCGACGGATGTCGCCTGTGTTGTCCGAACGGGTCACTCTGGATGCCCTCCGGGCCATCGCGCTGACTGAGAACCGCGAAGCTTGCGCTCGATCTGGCCGAGGCTGCGTACGGCCAACATCGATGTGGCCGTAAAGGAAAGGAGAGTACAGGCGCACGCAAAGATCAGAGGCGGGGATGACAAGATCTGCCGATACTGCGGTATCACTATGAGAGGCCAGGCAAGAAACAGCATGGGAAGAAGTCGGAGAAGGAAGCAGGTGCGAAACCGACCTAGACGTGCCACGCGCGGAGCGGCCCGCCTCCAGACGAACACCCAGAGAGCTGTGTCCGACGCAAAGGCTGTGGTACTCAGCAGCGCCGTAAGGTCGTTGGATGCGCGGTGGGCCAAGTCTCTCTCAGCGCCGAGCAAGAAGGGCATAAACATGAGGAATACCCACCACGGCGTTGGACCCGTGATCCACTCAAGCCACTTCGCCTCGCGCTCGGTCAGGCAACTCCTGCGGAAGGCTCTGCCCGCTTTCCGGGGGGATCCAAGGCTCTCCATCGCCGCAAAATGGGCCTGGATCTTGGGCGAACCTTGATGCAGGGCATCACGCAGGGCATCTTCGTAGTGAGCGGAGATCTCCTCCTGAATCCTCTCTTTGCCCTCTTGACAAATCCCCTTCGTCGCAACCTCGAGCCATCGGCGGACATCGCCCGCATAGTCCCCGCGTTCCATTCTAGGCACCCTCCAGGACGTGCGTCACGGCGCGGGAGAACGCGCGCCATTCCGTGCGTTCTTTTGCGAGTACCTTCCGGCCGTCCTCAGTCAGGCGATAGTAGCGGCGACGCCTTCCGCTCTCAGTTTGTTCGTAGGATTCGACCAGCCCCTTGTTCTCCTGTTCATGCAGGGCTGGATACAGGGTTCCCTCTTTGAAATCGAGAACGCCCTTGGATTTTGCTTTGATGTCGCAGGCAATCCGATAGCCATGCTTGGGACCACTCTCCAACGCATGAAGGATCAGCAGCGGCAGCGTCCCTTTGAGGTTCATCTTCCTCAACTCCGGCAACGACTCGATTAAACAAGGGCATAATACCACGGACTCCGATGTATGTCAACGGGAGTCTTGAGTGAAAGCTCTTTGCGATCTTTGCGCCTTTGCGAGATCTTCACATCATCTCGCGGAGACGCAGAGGCGCAAAGAAAAGGAGTACCAAAAGCAAGCGCCTCTCAAAGTGTTAAGGTAAAAGCTTCTTGATGAGCCAGACTTCTGCGACTTGGCAGCCGCGGCCGTTTCCGCCGCGACCGGGTTCCTGCGTCCAGGACAGCGTGAGCTTGCCGTCGGACGTGGCTTCGCGTGGGATGTCGAACTCGACGGGTTTAGGTGGATACTCCTTCTTGATGAAGGGATGGACCTCTGTGCCGTCGGCTTCAAGGCGTATGCGTCTTTCGAAACTGTCGCCTGAGTAAACCACGCGCACTTTGTACTCTGCGGTTGGATCGAGTTCGTCATACTGGAGACGCAGCGGCGAATCGTATCGGGTCTCGGCATAGTAACACCATGACATTCTGAAATTAGGGTAGTACTCGGAACCCATAAGCGGCTCTGTGCGGAATTCAGGGTCGACGTACTTCAGCGGATCTTCCCTGACGAGATGCGGCTGCTGCGTGACGCTGCCGAGGTCGTCGTAGAAGCCGCCCGGACCGGGGTTGGTCCAGTTCACGATGGCATCAATCTCGCGAAGTCGCGCACGTTCCGAATCGAGCGCGCGAATCTCGGTAAACCGTTTCGTCAGCCATATGCGGCTGTTCAGGGGCAGATCGATCAGATCGAGATTCGCACCGCGATCCGTGCTGATGGCCTTGTATTTTGGCACGCTGAGCTGCATTCGGATGCTTTGATACAACGCTTCGCCCAGTTCAAACACGCACGCGCGCAAGTCCTGCGCGACGGGCTCGAGCACTGCGCGATTCAGAATGCGCTCCGCCTCATCCATCGCGGTTACTGAACCTGTGTGCGCCGCCTGCCGCAGGCAGTCCATAGCCTGTTTCTCCAACTCCGTTTCATAGACGAGCCGGCGATAGTCGTAGGCGTCGTAGTACGCCCGGTAAAGCGCCTCTTGGAACCGCCAGTTTAGTCTCAGTTGCGATGAGGCGTTCCGTTCCATCTCCTGGATATGTTCGAGCGTCGTGAGCACGCCGTGGTTCGTGAGTAGCGGCCCCATCCAGTCGCGCTCGAGGGCCAGGATGCCCTGCGCGAACGACTCCGTGTATTGTTCATCAATAAAGTAGCGCGAGTACTGCCGCAGAATGTCGATCTCGGGCGTGGACGAGTCCCAACCAAGGCAGCTCCACACGATCTTGTTTACGTCGTCGTTGCAGCCTTCGGAATACGTGATGAACCCGATCGTGTCCTTGCTCAACATCCGGAAGATGTGCGCGTATTGCGTGGGCCGCGGGTTGATAGGTTCGCGTTGTTCCGTGATCGCCAGAGCATAGGGCCAATCGGGAACCGGGAACTGACACTGCACCGTGTGCGTGATGTCGGGGTAGTGGCGGATGGGATATTGCTCCGGCACGGCCTTGCGCAGTTCCGGCAACGGCATGCGGACCTGTGGGCCGAACACGATGCCCGAAAGCCATGCAGGTTTCTCCGTTTGCATGATGCCGAGGAACTCGTCCATCCATTCCTTGTTGAAACCCTGCGGCGCCATCCACATCTGCGCCTTCGGATGCGTGCGGTGCAGGACCTCCGTCTCCTTTTCCATCAGCGCAAACATGTATTTCGGCTGCGTATGGCCCGGATCGCCGCCCGGAACGAACACGGCGTCGATACGCGGCAGTTGCGCGAACACATCGCCCCATTCCTTCAATGCGAACTCGACTGTGGCGGGGTCCGAGTAGTCCTTGTCGAGTGCCGGATACCAAATCCACACGTCGAGACCATAGTCGTCGCAGATCTGCGACATGCGTTTCATCATCTCGATCTGAGGCAGAGGAAAATGCGGGCTGTTGGGCGCGTCGTCGCTTCGCGGCGGGATCAGCTCGACGGCGTTCGTTCCGAACACCGCCAGGTCACGAATGTATTGTTCCCATATTTCGGGCGTCCACGCATCGTACGAGTTTGTCTTCGGACGATAACCAAGTTGATGTCCGCGTAACGCGTACTCCGGCGCCGTGGCGATTGCGAGGTTCTTTGGAATCCGGATATCGCCCCGGCTCATTCTCAGTTCGCGCAATAGCCGTCCGACGCCGAACAACACACCACGTGCGTCGTTCCCTACCACAATCACGCCGTTCTCAAACGCGCGAAGGCGGTAGCCCTCCGGGCGCGCAGCGTCAGAGCCGCTGGCGAATGCCTTCGCGTGAGGCCCAGCGAATGCCTCAAGCGATCCGACAGGACCCACGGCCACTACAGCCGGCGCTTCCCTCGGCCATTCGTGAACCTCTCGCCACCGGACCACGGTTCGCTTCTCGACCTCGTCGAGCAGCATATCAACGGCCTTCCGCTCCGGGCTGGAAAGAGTTCCAGGCGTCACCAATACAGCCTCTGCAAGGTTGATATCCATTTGCGATGGTCCCTTTTTCTCCTGCGCCCACACTCCGCCCTCAGCCAAGAGCATCATGCAAGCCCCTGCAAGATACGCTAAGCACGCAATTCGCGTCGACTCTTTTCTCATGGCATTTGATCCTCCTGAACCGCGCGACACCCCATCCCAACGAACGTCTCGACGAACGACATGATATTCCCCCGACGGTGTCAGATTCATCCAAGCCATCTTATCGTAGGTGCCGTTTCGGAGAACTTGCGAAAAATCCTCATGGCAATGTGGCACAGCCGCCCTCGGCTGTGTAACCGGCGAAAACTTCCCATCCGGCCCGATGCATGACACAGCCGAGGGCGGCTGTGCCACATTTTTTCGCAAGCTCGGAGAAAACGCCCCCTTCTTACACGCCTTCCAAGCCCCAAAATCAAGTGGGGGATTTGAGACAAGGCGCGATGATCTCCCAAAGCGGCTTGACGCCTTCTGCGGTCACGGCGGAAAAAGGGATGATGACGGCGTCGTCATCCAGGTCGAGATCGGCACGGATAGCTTTGAGATTTCGCGTGCGTTCGTTGCGGCTGAGCTTGTCGATTTTTGTTGCGGCGAGGAGCACCGGCACCCGCGCGCGCCGAAGCAATTCGAGCATCTCGTGGTCTTTATCCGACGGCGTATGGCGGGCGTCCAGGAGTTGAACGACGAGCTTCAGCGGCTCGCGGTGCCGGAGATACGCCGTCATCACGCGTGACCACTCGGATTTGACGCCCTTCGGGACCTTCGCATAGCCGTATCCCGGCAGATCAACAAAGTAGAACCGTCGATTTACATCAAAGAAGTTGATCATCTGCGTTTTGCCGGGCGTAGTGCTCGTCTTTGCGAGCCCTTTCCGATTCAAGAGTGCATTGAGAAGGCTCGATTTTCCGACATTCGATCGCCCAACAAAGGCAATCTCCGGCCGCCCGTCGCGTGGGCATTCCTCGATGCGAATCACGGATTTCAGGAATGTGGCGGACGTGATGTTCATTGCTGTTATTCCATACTCCTGCCCGTGCTCGTAATGGTAATCGAACGCCTGCCAGCGCAACCAGGCGCGATCAACTAAAGTCAATTGAAATCATACAACCGTTCTTCGAGCGAAGAGAGGCCGCCCATTCCAGTCGATTACGATTACGAGCACGATTACAAGCACGAGCACGACGCACGAAGTGGTTCGGGACTCCGATATCAGTCGAAAACCAAGGTGAAGACCTCAGCGATGTCCTTCACAAGAATGAATGCTATCTCCTCTCGAATGTCGGCAGGGATATCGACAAAGTCCTTCTCATTCTCTTTAGGCATGATGATGGATCGAATTCCGGCCCGGTGCGCTGCGAGGACTTTCTCTTTGATGCCGCCGACGGCGAGGATGCGCCCACGCAGAGTGATCTCGCCGGTCATGGCGCGCGCGTCTTTCGGCGCTGTGTTTTTCAACGCGGACAGCATTGACACCGCGATGGGGATTCCCGCGGAGGGTCCGTCCTTCGGGATGGCGCCCTCGGGCACGTGTACGTGCAGGTCTGAAGTGCGATAAAACCCCGGCGGTATGTGGAGTTCTTCCGCATGCGACCGGAGGTAACTATACGCGGCGCGGGCCGATTCCTTCATGACATCTCCGAGCTGTCCCGTCAGCGTTAGGGCGCCCTTGCCCTTCATGACGGTGGTCTCGATGCTGAGGGTGTCGCCGCCAGCCATGGTCCACGCCATGCCGACCGCGACGCCGATCTGGGGCTCGAGCTCGGCGCGTATCTCGCTGTACTCGTAAGGGCCAAGCAATTCAAGAGGTTTCTTCTCGTCAACAATGATAGGGCCGTCAGGTTTCTCTTCGACGACCTTTCTCGCCACTTTGCGGCACACGTTCGCGATCTGGCGTTCGAGTTCGCGCACGCCGGCCTCGCGCGTGTATCGCTCTATCAGGATCTTGATGCCGGAGTCTTCAAAGCAGAGGAATTCGCCGGTGAGGCCGCATTCCTTCATCTGTTTGGGAACCAAGAACAGCCGTGCGATATGGTGCTTCTCGTGACTGGTGTATCCCGGCAGCCGCACCACCTCCATCCGGTCGTGCAAGGCGTGAGGAATAGCGTACTCATCGTTTGCCGTGGTGATGAAGAAGACCTCGTGCAGATCGAAATCGACCTCGAGGTAATGGTCGTTGAACGCCTTGTTTTGTTCCGGATCAAGCACCTCGAGTAGTGCGGACGCTGGATCGCCTCTAAAATCCGTGCTCATCTTGTCCACCTCATCGAGCATGAACACGGGGTTCCGGACACCGGCCTTTTTCATGTTCTGGATGATGCGGCCCGGAAGCGAACCGACGTACGTCCGGCGATGGCCGCGTATCTCGGCTTCGTCGCGTATCCCGCCGAGCGACATCCGCACGAACTTCCGTTTCATTGCGCGGGCGACGCTCTGGCCGAGCGACGTCTTGCCCACGCCGGGCGGTCCCACGAGACAGAGTATAGGACCCTTCGTATGCTTGCTCAGTTTCCGGACGGCAAGGAACTCGAGAATGCGTTCTTTGACCTTTGCAAGGCCGTAGTGATCCTCATCGAGAATCGTCTTTGCGAGGGGGATATCGAGCGCGTCGTTGGTGTGTTTTTTCCAGGGCACGTCTATGAGCCATTCGATGTAAGTGCGAATTACGGCACCTTCGGGGCTCATCTGCGGCATGCGCTGGTAGCGGCCCAACTCGCGCTGGGCCTTTTCCTCGACTTCCTTCGGCATACCGGCTTGGGTGATGCTCTCACGAAGTTCCGTGAACTCATCGCCGCCCTCCTCGGTGCTGCCGAGTTCCTGATGAATGGCCTTGAGTTGCTCGTGAAGATAATACTCGCGCTGGCTGCGCTCCATCTGCTCGCGGACGCGCTCGCGGACTTTCTTCTCGATCTCGAGCAGTTCGTTTTCGCGCATCAGGAACCCTGAAATCTTCTCCATTCGCTCGCGGTTGTCCTCGATGGCCAGGATTTCCTGCCGTTCCTCGACGCGCACGGGGAAGAAGGCGCAGACAAGGTCGATCAGCGCCTCGGCCTCGTTAATATTGCGGAGGGACAGGACGATCTCAGGGGCGACGCGCTGGCTCAAGCGGACATATTCCTCGAACTGACCGAGCGTGGTGCGCATCAGCGCTATGCTTTTCTTGTCTTGCGCCGGCTTGCTGTGGATTTCCTCGACCGCAACTTCCTGGCAGCCTTCCCTCGACGTCACCCGCCGCACCGAAGCTCGGTAGAGACCCTCGACGACGATCTTTATTGAGCCGTCCGGCATACGCACCGTCTGCAGGATGTTCGCGGCAACGCCGACACTGTGCAGTCCTTCCTCGGTGGGGGCTTCAGCGGCCGGGTCAATCTGCGTGCAGACGAACAGGGGACGGTCCGACGCCAGGCTCTCTTCGACGGCGGACATCGAGGCCGGCCGCCCGACCATGAGCGGAAGGACCATCCGCGGGAAAACGACGACGTCCTTCAGCGGCAGCAATGGGAGACGGGTGTACCAGCTATTCTCTTCCCGGCCTTTTCTAGGCATCCGTTATTCTCCGAAGGGAATCAGAATCGGCCCCGGCCGCATCGTATGCTTCCCCGCACCCAAGAGCCGGTTGAATTGCGCCCATGCCTCGGCGTCTATCGATTTCCGTGCCGCGGACGCTCCCTCTGTCATCTCGACGACAGGCTCACGCCAACGCCGTTTTCCCGGTTCCGCCCGCTTCCTCGGCGCCGTGTTCATATACGAGAAGAGGCTCTTCGTGATTGCGAATCACGCCCGGCGTAATCACGCATTCCCGAACATCGCCTCGCGAAGGAATCTCGAACATCACGTTGAGCATGACTTCTTCCATAATGGATCGAAGCCCGCGCGCGCCTATCTCTTTGGCGAAGGCGACTTCGGCAATGGCCTCGATCGTCTCATCCGGGAAGCGCAGCTTCACCTTCTCAAGCTCGAACAGCTTCTCATACTGCCTGACCAGCGCGTTCTTCGGCTCAACAAGCACGCGGATGAGATCATCTTTCGACAGCTCGTGAAGCGTGGCCACCACGGGCACACGGCCGCAGAATTCGGGGATCATCCCGAACCGAATCAGATCTTCCGGTTGGACCAGCTCGAGGGTCTCGCCGATTCTGCGCTCACTTTTCGGCTTGATGTCCGCGCCGAAACCGATCACATTCGTCCGCGTGCGACGCTCGATAATGCGTTCCAGGGTGTTGAATGCCCCGCCGCAGACGAAGAGAACATTGGTCGTGTTGATGGGTATGCACTCTTGCTGGGGGTGCTTGCGTCCGCCCTGCGGGGGCACGTTCGCAATGGTCCCCTCAAGGATCTTGAGCAATGCCTGCTGCACGCCCTCGCCCGAAACGTCGCGCGTGATGGATGGACTATCGCTCTTCCGGGCGATCTTGTCGATCTCGTCAATGTAAACGATGCCGGTCTCCGCCCGCGCCGAATCGAACTCGGCCGACTGCAGCAGCTTCAGTAGAATGTTCTCGACGTCATCGCCCACATAGCCCGCTTCCGTGAGCGTGGTCGCATCCACAATCGCAAAGGGCACGTCCAACATTCGGGCCAGGCTTTCCGCCAGCAGGGTTTTCCCACAGCCCGAAGGACCGATCAGCAGCACGTTCGACTTCTGCAACTCGACCCCGCCTATCTCACCGCCCGCTGCAATCCGCTTGTAATGATTGTGCACGGCCACCGATAGGATTCGCTTGGCCCGTTCCTGGCCAATCACGTACTGGTCGAGAAAAGCTTTAAGCTCCGCTGGCGTCGGGACCTTCACCGAACGCTTGACGGAACGCCGGGGCCGGTCTTCCGCTATCAGGTCCGCACAGAGATTCACGCACTCATCGCAAATGTTCGTATTATCCGGGCCGGCAATGAGCTTCGCAGCCTCATCCTGGCGTTTCCCACAAAAAGAGCATGTCGGCATTTCCGGGCGATGATGTGGGGGCATAATCAACTCCTAAAAGAAGACACCTATTACTACGCAAGGTTCAATCTGGTGTCGAGCCAGAATACCTGATTGCTTATAGCATATTTACACCATTTTGTCAAGAATTATCTTCTTTCTTCGGGCCGCAGCTCTCGCTTGTATTCTGCCAGGAAAGCCAGGCCACAGTCAACTCGGAGGACATAGGCCTCGCCTTCTACTGAATCTCGGTTCTATGCGAATCCACTCGGAGGGACAACACCGTTCTCCTCCTCCGTCTTCCCATTTGATCTTCGTGCGCGCACGAAAGTTGCCCAAACAAAGCAGACTGCCGCCCGGAGTCCTGTCCCTCGGAGCTGTCTGACGAGTCTGACAAGAGTTCAAGATAACCCCAAAGTATCCCCTTTATCTTGTGGTATGGAGTGTGGTATACTTTCGGCTGCCACAACATATTGGGGAGTATTTGTCCGTCGGGCACGCGTGAAAGAAACCTAACGCGAGGGCACGGGTATCTATTGTCGCAGGAGTCTAGTTCGTGAATGGTTTGAAGCGGAAGGTTCATTTCGTGGGCGTGGGCGGGATCGGCATGAGCGGTCTGGCCGAAATCCTGCTGAACCTCGGGTACGAGGTATCCGGGTCCGACTTGAGAGCATCGGAGATCACGCAACGCCTTGAGCGGTGTGGCTTGTGCTTCTTTGAGGGGCATGATGCGGCGCATGTCGGCGATGCCGGGATCGTTGTCGTTTCCGCGGCGGTACAAGGCGACAACGTTGAGGTCGCGGCCGCGAGTGAGAAAGGCATTCCGGTGATCCATCGCAGCGACCTGCTTGCGGACTTGATGCGTCTGAAGCCGAACGCCGTGGCCGTAGGAGGCACTCACGGCAAGACGACGACCACGTCGATGATCAGCGCGTTTCTTGATCTCGCCAATATCGGCGCCACGAGCATCGTCGGCGGCATCCTGCACCGAAGCGGGACAAACGCCCGTTGGGGGACCGGCGATTATCTCGTGGCGGAAGCGGACGAGCATGACGGCTCCTTTCTTCGTTTGCATCCCACGATCTCGGTGGTGACAAGTATCGATGCCGAGCACCTCGAGTATTATGGGACGCTGGACCGCATTAAACGGGCGTTCCTTGATTTCTGCAACGACGTTCCGTTTTACGGGTATTCGATCGTGTGTTGGGACGATCAGAATATCCGCAGCATCGTGGACGAAATCCAAAGCGTCTGCATCACCTACGGTCTCGAGCAGGGCGCTTCATTGCGCGGCTCGAACATATCCCTTTGCCCATTCGAGGATGGACGAGGGAAGGCCGCGCAGTTGTCGAAGATGCGCACGCGGTTTGAGGTCGCCAGCCACGATGAACGGCTTCATGTCACAGGCCCGCTTGGCGTCCTCGAGGTAAACGCGATAGGGCTCCACAACGTCCGGAATGCCTTGGCTGCGTGCGCCGTGGGGCTATGTCTCGGGATGCGTTTTGGCATGGTGGCCGAGGGTCTCAGGACGTTTGACGGCGTTCAGCGGCGGCTGCAGGTTCGAGGCGAACATCGAGGCGTCATCGTCGTGGAAGACTATGCGCATCACCCAACGGAGATCGCGAGCACGCTCGAGGCCATCCAATGGGTCGAACCGAAGCGGATCATCTGCGTGTTCCAGCCGCATCTCTTCAGCCGCACGAAGTTTTTCTGCGATGACTTTGCCCGGGTATTGGGTACGGTACATCGCGCTATTGTGACGGATATCTATCCGTCGCGAGAGGAACCGATGC
>Ga0315279_10003361_pt1 | contig 22449 bp, 14 predicted proteins | sample YL17G06_20_MG_FD_203694 | JGI IMG/M metagenome (GOLD analysis project Ga0315279, IMG submission 203694) | Sediment microbial communities from Yellowstone Lake, YNP, Wyoming, USA - YL17G06_20 | ecosystem: Environmental > Aquatic > Freshwater > Lake > Sediment | place: USA: Wyoming | collected... | reverse complement strand
CCGAAGTCGAGTCCTATCATCTGGACGCCCATTTCCTCTCGCCACGCCTCGTCTACCGCAATCTCGGAAATGGTAAATTCAAAGACGTCTCCAAAGACATGGGACCGGGAGTGAACGCGCTTTACTCCAGCCGCGGCTGCGCGTTCGGGGACTTCGACAACGATGGCGACATCGACGTGCTGATTCTGAACATGAACGATTACCCCTCGCTGCTACGCAACGATGGCGGCAACAAGAACAACTGGATCAAGATCAAGCTCCTGGGAACAAAGTGCAACCGCACGGCGATCGGCGCGCGCGTGCGCGTGGTGACGGGAAAACACGCGCAGATGGATGAAGTCCACTCCGGGATGAGCGTTATGTCGCAGAGCGATCTGCGGCTGCACTTCGGCCTGGGACAAGTCAAGCAGATCGACCTGATCGAAGTGAAGTGGCCCACCACGCAGAACATCGAAAAATTCACCAACATCGAAGCCAACCAGTTTTTGACCATCAAAGAAGGCTCCGGGATCATCAAAGCCGAAAAGTACACTCCCAAAGCGCCGGCGAGCGCCGCTCCGAGCGCAAAACCTGCCAAGCCATAAGCGAAAAAGGGGACATTCCGATTTTCCAGAATATGCGTCCGTCATGGCCAATAACATCTGGAAAATCGGAATGTCCCCTTTTTCGTGAAATCAAATTCCGGGCAGGTCAAGCGCGGCAGAAAAAATCGGGCGCAGGCATCAGCGCCTGCGCCCGAAGGATGAGTCAAACGAGACCGGCTAGAAGGCGAAGCGCATGCCGAAGCGGAATGATCTCGGGTCATTCGCATCGCTGGTGATCTTCCCGAAGTTCGAGCTATTGACATTGCCATTCGGGTTGCCGAAGTGCGGCGTGTTGGTAAGGTTGAACGACTCCGCCCGGAATTCCATTCCGAACTTTTCCGTGAGTTTGAATTTGCGGAACAGGCTGAAGTCCATGTTCACACGGGCCGGCCCGCGCATGGTGTTCCGGCCCACATTGCCGAACCGGACGTCCGAGATTCGCTTGAATGCGCTTGTATCGAAATAGGGGGTATCGCCGAGGCCACCCAGAACCGCTATGTCGGGCTTGATCTGGTCCGGAGTCTGAATGTTGCCCCCCCCCACGTTCACCGAGGTTTGCGAAGCGCTCATCGTAAACTGCCGGCCCTGGTAGGCACTGAAGATACCGTTGATCTGCCAGCCGCCCAGGAGAGCTTTGGCGGCTCCGTTCTGAGCCCACTGCTTGCCGGTGCCGAAGGGGAGTTCGTACACATAGGCGAGCTGGAGCATGTGGGGGATGTTGAACGCCGTCGAGGCGCGGTTGCGATAACGCTGGCTTAGGGCGGACCATATCCCCCCCTCAGCTCCCGTCCAGTCACTGTACTCGACCTCACCGATGGCGTGCGAGTAAGTGTAAGCTCCCTTTAGGAACAAGCCGCCGACGAAGCGCCGGTTGAGTGTGACCTGCATCGAGTGGTAGTTGCTGCCATAGCGGCCATTCCACACATTGGTGTCCGCGGTGCGGCCGAACTTGGCGAAGAGCGGCTCCCCCTCATCGCCGGCGCCCGGGATTTGCCCGGCGTTGATGTTTATGAACCCAAAGCCATTTACGGAGTGCGACCCCACATAGCCAACCGACGTTACCATCTCGCCCGGCAGCTTGTGCTCGAGGATGAGGTTCCACGATTGGATATATCCTCGCTTCAACTCCTTATTGGCCTCGGGGTAACCCATGGTGGCTGCTAACGGCAGCTGCTGCCTGCCCTTGCTCCTGTCGGGGCAGCAGATCGACAGAATACCGACATTGGGGCCTAGCGGCGCGTTCGGGATACCCGCCTTCACGTAATTGGGGTCCGTAGTGATGGGTTGGTAACCGTTGATCCCCCCATAGGACCCGACAATCGTCAGCGGATAGTAACCACGCAAGGCCTGAGCGCCCCAGGGATGCGAGTGGTAAGTAATACCGTAACCGCCTCGTATGACCGTGTTGCTGGCCATCTGATAGGCGAACCCGAAACGGGGAGCGAATAGCTTCTTGCTGTAGCCTATGCCGTTATCCTGCGGCACACCAGGCCAGCCCCCGATCAGGACATCGTTGGTCGTCGCATCATACGATTCGATTCCCATGCCCTGCGAACGCCTTCGAGTGGGGTAAAGCTCCCATCGCAATCCCAAAGTGAGGGTCAGCTTGGGAGTCACGCGCCAGCGGTCGCGGACATAGAGAGCCCAGGTGTTCTCGAGGCTGAACATTTTTATGAACTGGCTGCTCTTCCCCGTGTAATCCGATGCACCAAGCAGAAACGACGCCACGCTGTTCCAGTCGTTCTCAAAGGATGGGGTGTCTCCCTTGAATCCCACGGAGGCATCGAGAGCATCGGGGTTCAGAGCCGTAGTGCCTGGAGCGAAATCAAAGGCACCGCGCGGTCCTTCCCCCAACTCCGGCTGCCAGTGGTTCATCAGGTGGTGCATCAGGTCCAGGCCAAACCGGATGTCGTGATTGCCCTTGATCTTGTTCATGTTGAGGTTCAAGGTGTACGACTGGTCGTTGCGTCGAAGCGGGTTCCAGCCTTCCGCATTGCCCAGGTTTGTATAGCCGGAAAAGTAAAAGGCCGGCATGCCGCTTTCCCGCGGGTCAGGGCCGTTGGTCCCCGGAATCCCCAAAACGTCCAGTCCGAAGTTGGTGCCGAGGTCAGGGGGGTCCACCTGCTGGCCAAAGCGCGTCCAGCCGAGCGTTGCGTCAACCAGGAATGTTGGCGAAACGGTGTATGTTGTTCCGATGGTCGCCACCTGCACCTGGGTCTTACCTTCACCGAGGCCTCCGCCAGTGCACGAGCCGGGCCCCCCGGCTTTGCCCAGACTGAAACCACAGGTAACCAGCGCCTTCATGATGCTGTACTTGACCCAGATCTGGTTCTTCTCATTCCGGTTCCAGTTGACCTTGAAGTCGAAGTTGTTGCGGTTCAGACGCTGGCCGCCGGAGGTGTAATAGTTGCTAACATCTCCAGGGAGGGTCGGCGCAGGAATCAGGTCCAACAACTTCTTCATGGGTGCGTTGAAGCGCGCCTGTGGGATAACGTTGATCTTCCCGCCGCTGGAGAAGACCTTGCGGCCCGTGCCGTCCAGGTTGCCCGTAAAGGGATCAAAGACCATCCCTTCCCGCAACGGTACCGAGGTCCCCTCGGTAGTGGGAATCAGAATGGGCTTGCCGCTGCCATCGAGGATTTGGTCTCCGAGCTTTCTGCTGAAATCCCCGGTTCGGTAGTCGGCAGGAAAGACGGAGCCGACTGCGCCATAGCCCACCCGTTCAAAGGTGCCTTCCCAGTCACCGAAAAAGAACAGCTTGTTCTTCACGATGGGTCCACCGATGCTGGCGCCGTCGATGTTTCGGATGGTATTGGGCTTTTTCTGTCGATTGCGATTCTCCTGCCACCGGTTGGCACGCAAAGCACTATTGTCGTGCATGCCGAAGAGGCTGCCGTGGAAATCGTTGGTCCCGGACTTCGTTGCCACAGTAACTGCAGCGCCGCCCGTGATGCCCTGCTCGGCATCGAAATTGTTGGTGGAGATGTTGACCGTTTCAACGCTTTCCACCGGTGGGACGTACACCGCATGGTGAGGCATCGTGATCAGGATATCGGCCGCACCGTCCAGACGGGTGTTATTGGCACCGCGGTCTTGGCCGTTCACGTTGGTGGTCAAGGAGCGCCCAGGTGTATCGGTCACGGCGTTTTGAAGATTTCCCGGTGTGGCGCCTGGAACCAGGTTGATGAGGCTTTGATAGTTGCGGTAGCCGCCGAGCGGCAGGTTCTCAATCGCTCGCGCTTCCAGGTTCACTGCGACGTCCGCCTTCGTGGTCTGCAGGACCGCCGCACTGGCCTCGACCGTGACCGTGTCGGTGACCTGCCCCACCTGGAGGGTGATGCTGGCGCGGCTGACCGTGTTAATGGAGACTACTATCCCCTTTTCCAGGTAAGTGCGAAACCCGGTCATCTTGACGCTGAGGTCGTACGTGCCCTCAAGCACGTTCGGAATTGAGTAGTTGCCGGTGCTGTCGGAGATGCCTTCTCGGGCCTGTCCGGTTTGGACGTTCGTAATGGTGACAGTTGCCCCAGGCACCACAGCGCCGGACTGATCCGTTACGGTTCCCCCAACGGACCCATAAAGGACCTGTGCATTCAAACGATCAACGAGCATGGGTGCGAGAAGAAATGCACCCACGAGGAAAGCCATAATTAGGTATTTTGCTCTATGTAACAAGGCTACACCTCCCGTTTACTGAAACTTCTTGACTTTGCTGGCGTGGGTCTCTTCGGAGAGTCACGAGCGTTGTTGATGAGTCACAAACTGACAATCCATGAGACACACTTCATCCATAGCTCACGCGCAAATCCCGCGTCAGATGCCAGGGAAGGCGATCTACGCGCGGATAATAAGTCCATCGAAACGGCGATTGCAACAGTTTATTAAGCAGGGATGGGTCCTCTGCTCTATCTGCTGTGGATTCAGCGAGTTCTCTTGACTCAGGGAGAGGACACACACCCCTTATGAAGGGCGGTTTCGTCAGAGGGACATCAGCGCGGTGGGGTTGCTTCCAGAGTTCGAAGGTCTCTGTCGATGCTGCGGAGCAGTTCTGTTTGGCCGCGAGCCGCTGCTTGTTCGCGTGCCCGGCGGCCATATCTCAACGCCTCTTCCCGATTGCCCGCGCGCGCATACGTGGCTGACAATGCGTAGAGGTAGGCAGGGGTGCTCTCGTCTTCGGGGCTGAGCGTCATCAGGAAATGGCTGATCGCTTCGTCGTACTTCTTTTGATTCACCAGGATTCTTCCAATATTAAAGTGCGCCAGCGGGTAATTCGGCTGCCGCTCGACGGCTTTGCGGTAAAACTCCAGAGCCTCGTCCAATCGCCCTTGCCGTTCCCGCATGAAGCCGAGATTGTGGAAGGCCTGCGACTGAAAGGGGTTGACCTCCACTGCCTTTCGAAACATCTCTTCCGCCTCAACGTATTTGCGCTCCTGTAACAGCAGCACACCGTAGTTGTAGTAGCTGTCGGCGTGATTAGGATTGATGCGAACCGCGGCGCGAAAGTGCTCCTCTGCCTTTTGCGGTTGTTTCGTCCTGCCATAGAGAATAATCAGATTCGCGTGTGCCTGCACATATTCCGGGTCCAGTCCAAGCGCTTTCTCATGCTCTGCGATGGCGTCCTCGATCCGCCCCGCGTCCTGGAAGGCGATCCCGCGCTGCACGAGAGACGGAGCCCCGCGGTCGAGCGCGTGCATTTCGTCGCGCAGCGGATCCGGAACCGGCGGTACAAGGGTTTGGCCGGCGGCGTGCAGCTTAAGGTGCTCTTCCGACCTCGGGCCGTCACCGAGCTTCCGGTAAGCCTGTGCGAGCCCGTAGTGTGCAGCGCCGTAAGCCGGAAACAGTTCACAGGCCCTCCGGTAGGATTCAACTGCGGCGTTCAAGTCGCCATTGGCGGCGCGGATCCGGCCAATCCCGTAATAGGCCTCAGCCGCGTCAGGATGTTCCTTGGCGATGGCTTCATAGATTCTTGCCGCCTCTTCCCAGTCTCCAGCGGCGAGGAGATTTTCAGCGAGCTTCAATCGGGCCGGCAGATATTCGGGATTCAGGCGAAGCGCCGCTCGAAATGTGGTTGTCGCTTCTGCACGCTTCCCCTGAACGCTTTGCAGCGATCCCAGGTAGTACGGCCATCGGAACTCCCCCGGATCGAGCTGGTGGGCCCGCTTATAACATATCGCTGCCGACTCACGCCGCTTGTAGAGGTCCAGCAGCATGCCAAGTTTGCCGCTGGCTTTGGCGTCTCGAGAATTGGCGCGTGCGACGCCATAGGCCTCCTCGACCTGTTCCCTGACCGCCGAAGGGAATTCCGTCAAGTCCACCTGGGGCAATTCAGGTAGCGACGAAGTTTGAGCCCGAAGGACAGGAACCCCAAAAGCCAGCGTCAGAATCACGACCAGCAAGTTGCACCGCATAGACTCATTGTAAGGCCAGAATCCGACTCGAAATCAAGTGCGGATTTCCCTGGACGGGGAACGCGGGCACGAGACTGCACCGAGGCTGTCACACCTCTCCATACACGAGAATAGCACCGCTCAAGGCACAAATCTGCGGGACACCTCTGTTGCTCGTGGAATCGAAAAGGGCGTTCTCGGCCGTAGCTCATTGCGTCTCCTCACCGACGCAAATGACCATGTGGAAAGGGAACCCTGCGACACGAGGTTGGCCCCGATCAGGCGGCTCTTGCTGCCGCGCATCAGGACGTGGAACTGCCACGATAGTTTCTGCTGAAATCGGATGGCCCTTCATGAGAGGAATGATTTCAATAGGTTGTGCAATTTCCGAGACGTCGTTTTAAGATGGAGACAACTCAGAAAGGAGCTCAATATGTACGAAACTGATTCCTCGGTGACCCGGAGAGACTTCATCAAGACCGCGGTGGCCGTGGGCGTCACGCTCGGAGCGGCCAAGAACATCCGGCCGCAGTCAGGATCTAAGGCGTCACCAGGCAGGGTTATTGGTGCTAACGACAAGATCAACGTTGCCGTGATTGGAGTCGGTTCGCGCGGGTCGTTTGATGCGGGCACAGTCGTCAAGGTCGGCGAGACTTCCGGCGCAAAGCTGGTTGCGGTCTGCGATGTCTACGAAAAGCGCAAGAGGACGGTCGCCGAACGATACAAATGCAACGGCTATTCGGACTATCGCGAAGTGCTCAGCCGTTCCGACGTGGACGCCGTGGTTATTGCCGCGCCGGACCACTGGCACGCTCGTATCGCGCTCGAGGCGATGGATCATGGGAAGGATGTGTACCTGGAAAAACCGATGACCCACACCATTGCGGAAGCCAGGCAGTTGGTCTCCAAGGCGAAAGAGATGAAACGCGTGATCCAGGTTGGGTCGCAGACCACGTCGGCCACGCACTGGCACGTGACCAAAAAGTATATCGCCGACGGGGCGATCGGCCCTATGGTCATGAGCCAGGGTTCCTATCACCGCAATTCCCCGCGTGGCGAATGGAATTATCGCATCGACCCGAACGCCGGTCCGGACGCCAAGGGAGACGACCACATCGATTGGGAAATGTGGCTGGGCAGCGCACCCAAGCGGCCCTTCGACGCCGACCGCTTTTTCCGCTTCCGCAAGTACTGGGACTATTCCGGCGGAATCGCCACCGATCTGTTTTTCCACATCGTAGCACCGCTGAACATCTGCTGGCCCGAACCGGAGTTCCCGGCAAAGGTGACGTCGAGCGGCGGCATCTATGGCGGTCCTGCCTCCGAAGAGAAGCGCGAAGTGCCGGACACGTTCCACGTCCTGGCTGAGTTCCCCAGCAAGCACTCGCTCGTGCTCAGTTCCACGATGGCCAACTCCAGGCACATTCCAGGCATGATTCGCGGGCGGCTCGGCACCATCATCATGGTGGATAATGGCATGTTCGAAGATGCCCATAACGATCACATCACCCTGTCTCCGGAGCGCCGCGCCATCGATGACGCCTATAAGGCCAGATTCGGAGACACAGACGTGGTAATACCAGTGGAGGACACGTTGGACAAGGTGGATGCCCTCCACATGGGAAACTTCTTGGACTGCGTCCGCTCGCGCCAGAAACCCACGCTCGATGTCGAGACCGGCTATCACGTTCAGGTCACCATCTCCATGTCGGTGCAGTCGTATCGCGAAGGGCGGGTTCTTTACTGGGATGCGCGGAGTCAAGAGGTTGTTCCCGCGCCGCCCGAGGCATGATCGAACCGCGGGGCTTATTTTGGAGGAGTCACATGAAACGGAATGTAATCCTGATTCTTGCTGTCGCACTTCTGGCGCCAGCAGCTTTTTCACAGAAGGCGAGCAATTCCCTGGCAGGATGTCTGCTGTGCGCCCCTGCATGGACCGGCGTGCCGGGACAACCGGGCGGCAATCCGCAGGGGTCCGCTCCCGTCGATGCCTTCCTCGGCAGGTGGGACATCACTGTAACGACGCCCTCCGGGGAGTTTCCATCCTGGATCGAGATCTCGCTGAGGGATGGCAAACCCGCCGTCGAGATGGTTGGGCGCTCCGGCAACGCATTCCCGGTGCCGCGGGTCGAGATTCAGAATGGCCGGATTGAATTCGGCGCCCCCGAGGGGTTTCAAGGCCGCAAGAACGGTTTCCTCTTCACTGGCCGGCTGGAGGGCCATCGAATCGTGGGGACCACTGCCGGCCGGGGTGGAGCCCCATGGCAGTGGAGCGCTGTGCCAGTCCCCCGCCTGGATCGTGGCGCGCCACCTGGATGGGGCCAGCCGGTGCCTCTTTTTGACGGGAAGGATCTTTCCAACTGGCGGCCGCAGAATCCCGCCGCGGACAACGGCTGGAGCGTCGAGGAGGGCATCATGACGAACCGCCCGCCCAGCACGAACCTGGTCAGCAGGCAGCAGTTCACGGACTTCAAGCTGCATGTGGAGTTCAACTGCCCGCGCAGCTGCAACAGCGGTGTGTACCTGCGTGGCCGGTACGAGGTACAAATCGAAGACGATTCCATCAGCGAACCGCCTAGCCATCATATGGGCGGGATCTACGGGTTTCTGGCCCCGGAGCCAGAAATGCCGCGGACGCCGGGAGAGTGGCAGAGCTTCGATATCACGTTGGTCGGCCGGAGAGTGACCGTGGTGCAGAACGGCCGGACCATCATCAAGGACCGTGAGATTCCCGGCATCACCGGCGGCGCGCTCGACAGCCACGAGGAATTGCCCGGCCCAATCTATTTGCAGGGTGACCACGGCAGCTTGTCATTCCGCAACATCGTGGTGACTCCGGCCAAGGAGTAGCTGCGGCTCCGCCCTGCGGGGTTTCACGAGCGTCTTACGGACGAGCTAGCCACGGAGCGGCTGTCCCCGATACGGGAGAAAGGAGGTCTCAAAGGGATATGAAAGTTGTCGCGTTCAACGGAAGTGCCCGCAAAAATGGGAATACGGCAATCCTGCTCGATTTCGTCCTGGGTGAACTTCGGCAGGAAGGTATCGAAACCGAGATGATTCAGCTGGCAGGCAAGAACATCCACGGCTGTCTCGCCTGCCGCAGGTGCTTTGCCCGCAAAGACGGACGCTGCGCCCAGAAAGGCGATGACGGCAACAAGCTTATCGACAAAATGATCGAGGCTGAAGGCATTCTTCTCGGTTCGCCCACTTATGTGACCGATGTGTCACCCGAGATCAAGGCTCTGATCGACCGGGCATGCATGGTGACCCGGGCCAACGAAAGCCTGCTGCGACGCAAGGTGGGGGCGGCAATTGTCGCCGTCCGCAGGGCCGGAGCGACGCACGCTTTCGACACGCTGAATCACTTCTTTTTGATCAGCGAAATGATCGTGCCCGGCTCGTCCTACTGGAATATTGGCATTGGACAGGAGAAGGGCGAAGTCAGGAAGGACGCTGAAGGTGTCGAAACCATGAAAGTCCTGGGCCGGAACATGGCCTGGCTGCTGAAGAAGATTCACGCCTGAGGAGATCGGTGTCAGGCTGTGACTCCAATAGATCAGGAAGGAGACATCAATGAAAGTTCTGATATGTTGTTTATCTCCAGGTGCGGCACTGCTTGCCTGTTTTTCCTTGGCAGTTGCGCAGACGCCTCAAGCCCCCGCGCCGCCGCGCAGTCTGTTCAGCTGGTCCTTGTGGTAAGTTGGCCGTCGTGGTCGTCTGACGTCGCTGGAGCTGGAGGGAAGAAGGTTACATGACACGCAACCCGGAAGCCGGCCGGCGATCACACCGGTGTTACAATGCAATTATTCGGCTTATTTGGACCATCCCATGGGTGCACGAGCGGCAGTCATGAAGCGGGACCAAGATACTGCCACTCACGTGCGGGCCCTGCTCCGCAGTACCCGGGCACGGACCAGATCTCCCTGCCCACGAGTTTTCATTTTCTGAACAACCTGCAGTGTTGATAGAACGCTTATTTAGATTGGGGGAAGTCAGAACCAGGAGGTGAACGATGCAGACTATTACCGGGAATATGCTGCTTGCCCCGACAACCAGCAGCGCGCCCGTGGCGACGGCGCGAAACACGGCGGTAGACGCATACCGCGGCTTCGTGATGCTGCTGATGATGGCCGAAGTGTTGCGGTTGCCAAGTGTCGCACGCGCATTTCAAGGCAACTGGTTCTGGGGTTTTTTAGCGTTCAACCAGAGCCACGTGGGGTGGGCCGGCTGCTCCCTGCACGACACGATCCAACCGGCCTTCTCGTTCCTGGTGGGCGTGGCGCTGCCATACTCGATCGCCAGCCGGCTGGCGAAGGGCTCCTCCTTTGGCAGGATGTTGGCACACACGCTCTGGCGCTCCTTGCTGCTCGTTTGGCTCGGCATTTTCCTGCGGTCTCAGCGAGGCCCGATCACAAACTTCACATTCGAAGATACGCTTACGCAGATCGGATTGGGCTACACCTTTCTGTTTCTGCTCGGATTCGTGCGGGCGCGCTGGCAGTGGGCGGCGCTCGGGGTAGTCCTGGCGGGCTATTGGCTCGCGTGGGCCGTATATCCTCTCCCGGGCCCCGGCTTCGACTACCAGGCTGTGGGTGTGCCGCCGGATTGGGCGCACAACTACTCCGGCTTCGCCGCGCATTGGAACAAGAACGCGAACCTGGGCAACGCCTTTGACCAGTGGTTCCTCAACCTTTTTCCACGAACCAAGCCATTCGTTTTCAACGGCGGAGGGTATCTGACTCTCAGCTTCATCCCGACGCTGGGAACAATGATACTCGGGCTGATCGCGGGCCGCTGGCTGCGCGCTGAAGCGCCGCGTATTCCCTTCAAGAAGCTTCTCATTGCCGCTGCGGCGGGATTCGCAGCGAGCATTCTGCTGCACTATGCCGGCATCTGCCCGATCGTCAAGCGCATCTGGACGCCCGCCTGGACGCTGTTCAGCGGCGGCATCTGCTTCCTTTATCTCGCAGGCTTCTGCTGGATCATCGGGGTCAAGCAGCACAGGAAATGGGCTTTTCCTCTCATCGTCATCGGTATGAATTCGATTGCCGCCTACTTCCTGGCAGACTACTTCGGCCGCCAGATCGCCGACGCTTTCCGTATCCACCTGGGCGCAGCTCTGTTCCAGATTTTCGGAGCCGGACTCGAGCCTCTGACACGCGGGGCAGTACAGCTTCTGACCTACTGGTTGATTCTGTTTTGGATGTACCGGCGCAAGATCTTTTTGCGCATCTGACGAGCCGCATTCCTGAGGGGAGTCATGTGGTTTGTAGCCTATAGTTTCTGCGTCAAACAAGAATCGCCTTGGCGAATTCAACACACTTCTTGACTTCTTTCGCGGCATCCGAATCCGTCGGCACCTCATATTCAAGCTCAATATCGCAATGGATCGGCCATTTTTGCTTTTGAATCAGCTTGAGAACATCGGCAATAGGGGTTTCTCCTTTGCCCCAGACTTGATTGGTATTGGGTGGCGTGCTTTTGGGGCCAGTCATATCTTTGAGGTGCAGACTTACGATTCGATCGTGCAGCCTTTCGATAATTCCGTTGGGATGCAATCCGGTGCATCCAAAATAGTGACCTGCGTCGAAATTAAGCATGATGGCGGGGGAGTAGGCCAGGAACTTGTCGAAGCTGAAACCCGGCTCGGCCGGTTGAGTATGCTGGTGGAAAATAGCATACATTTTGTGCTTTTCGGCAAACGGAGCCAGGCGCTTGCAGGCATCTTCGCCTATCTCATTGCAGACCCCCTTGGCTCCCAGTGCCCTGGCAGCGTTGAACGAATAGTCAATCTCTTCATCGGTCCATGTGGCCGGTGAAAACTTGGCAATGTGTATGATTATCCCTGCATCATTGAACAGCTTGCGGGGGTCTTCGTATTTTTTCATCGGCAAAGAGATACGCCATTTGCGCCGTGCCTCGGCAGCTTCGGCCGCGGCTTTTTTGTTGGCAGCCCTCTGCTCGTCGGTCTGTACCGTGCCGCGCGGCGGCCGAGCCGGGCCACTCGGAATCCCCGCATATTCTTCAGCGACATTGCCCATCAGCTCGATGGAGTTGATGCCTGCCTCAATGCAGTACTTAATGATGTCCTCAGGCGTGCTGGGCATACTGCGCCAGCTATAAGTAATCGCTCCGATCTGAACGCCACCGAAGTTGGAGTTGGGCTTTTCAATAATCGCATTGATGGGGGAGGTTTTAACCGCATAATGCAGGGGCACCATCGAAAAAGCTGCGGTTGCCGTGCTAAAGAATTGTCGCCTGGATAACTTTCCTTCAGACTTGTTTCCCTCTTGCATAATTCATCCCTTTTTTTAATGATCGGTTAAACTGTGCGAATGCACTATCTTAAACAAATGGCTCCGCGGATGGGAAGGATGAGCCACGTTTCCGATCGAGGTCCGCGCCAAGGCGTCCGCTCGTCTGCCCTCCTGGGTCCTCAGGTTCGTACTTGAGAGATCATGTTAACTTCCCGGCCTCTCTAAATCACAGCCGTGAGCCGCTCTGGCAGGATTCTAAACCCGGAAAGGGATGGCGGGGCATACAAATCCACGGTCCGGCAAGTCCGCCCGACCTCTGAGCCTACGGCCGTCCTATGACAACGGCAGGTCCCATAGCTCCCGTATGTCTACAGCGGGAGCGGCGTCAATTCAGATGATCCGACGTCAAATATTGAGAGAGTGCTTAATCTGCACTTGCGGATTCTATTGACGTAGATGGCAATTCAGAAGACTGGCAATTCCACCACTTTTCCGGTATGCCGACTACACAGCCAAGCGGCCGACAGTAATGGTGGCGTAGCTTCGCAAAACGGCTTTCGAGGACGTGGCTATCAGAAGGCCGCGATCCAGGAGATGGAGCGCACGATGCTGCCCGTCGTCTCGATGAAGCCGCAGTCGGACAAGCGGAGCCGGTCGCAGGTCGTCGCACAGTACATCAAGAACGGCACGGTGCTCTTCCCGCGATCCGGATGCGAGCAGCTCCTCGGTCAGATCTTCAACCTCGGCGTCGAGGCACACGACGATCTGTGCGACGCTCTCGTGTGGCTCATATGGGGTAGCGGACCAGGGCTTCGACCTGCCGAAGATCCTCTGAATCGATACCTAGCCGACGATGCCGAGCAGCGCCTTCGTCCGGATATTCCAGATCGCATTCACCAGCAGGTGAGAGTCCAAGAGCTCGGTCCAAGCCTTGGTCGTGCCCGACACAAGTTCCATGTCATTCGGATACAGCGTTGTCAGTTCGGCAACGGCCTGTACGATACCCAGGAAGCTATACACCTGCGCCGGAGCGCACACTTCCTGCTCGAAGTTCTTCTCGATCTCCGCCTCTGAGAACATCTTACGAAGGGGAGACCGCCCATCAAACACCGCCTTTTTCATGCTCGCGATCGGAAGCCCATGAGCGAAGGAGCAAAGCTGTTGGTACTCCACGTAGAGCCGTTCGAGCATCTGACGCTTGGTGCCGTATGGCAGTTTGTCGATCAGCTGTTTCGGTGTGGGGAATCCGCGAATCGGTTGCTTGTTGAAGCCAGCTGGTGGCGTTATGCCGAGTTGCTCGTACTCGACTGTGAGGCGTTCCGGCCCAGTGACACCCCATATTTCGCTTAGTTTCCTAAGTCGCGAAAGTTCCATGCGGTTCGATTCGGTGAAGCGTGTAGACGCCGCGTTTCTTCCTTGACGAGAAGATACCGAACGTACTGTTTCTTCCAAGCGTCACGTACGAACGTGCTCACGTGCTGTGGCCCCTCGGTCAGGAGGCACATCGAATAGAGACCTTCGACCTGTAGCCGGGCAAGCGCGAGCGCATCGACAGATTCCGGTTTCTCGTCGCCCAGAGCGAGCAAGAGCCGGATGGAGCGGTGCGCCGCACGCATCGAGCCGAAGAGATCGGACATCGTGTCACGATGGACCTTGGTGTAGCCGCCGGTCGGTCCGCGCAGCGCCGTTTGTGCGCGGGTCGTGCAGACGTTCGCCAGCTTCTCCCACGCATCCCCGTGCTTCAGCACCGTGGCGTCGATATCGGAGGTGTGGACGTACGCGCACGACGAGACCGTGATCGACTTTGACATTAGGTTCTGCCTATGGGTTGAGGCCCTTCTCAAAGCGTCACAAAAGATCGTAGTTTGCTCTTTATTGGTGGGAGCAGAATAACACCCGTTGGGGTGGAAATGATCCGGAATTATTCCATTATTCCAGCCGACAAGTGAGACCCAGGGGTTTTCCGGTGCCCATCGCCGCCCGATTTACGCGCTGGTTAGGCCGCCTCTCTCGGAATCGCTTGCAGAGTTTGGCGGAGCCTATCCAGCCAGGTGCGGAGCTGGTCTGGTTCCACCGCTCCAGGCTTGTGAACAACGTTGTTCCTGAACGTTCGGATGGCCTCGATCTCTTGGGCCTGCCGCGGCGAGATCACGTTTCGCTTCGCCAATTGTGCTGCCGCTTCTCGGATGGAGACATTCCGTTCCGTCAGCCGCCGCGCTGTGTCTATCAGGAATGCTTCGAGAGAAGCCCATTCTCTGATGAACGCGCCCAGGTCGCCCGGCTGGAGTTCATCCTTCAACTCGGCCTTGAGATTAGCGCACAGCTCCAAGATCTCGTCGGCTTTGGGGAATAACGCAGACTCTGGGATCTGGTCGAAGCCGGCTCCCCAGAACGCACTGCGCGCTCGCGGAATGGCAAATTTCGCAACGAGACGATTGCGGAAATCGAGTTCGGTCTTCGAGTCGAAATCGGTTGTCACGTCAGCCGTGCCGGCGAGGTATCCCTCTTGAAAGTACGGTCGCAGTGCAGACGGTGGGCAAATACTGAGCAGACGGACGTTCACGAGGTCGTGCTCGGAATTGATCGTGATCCGGTTGGTAACGTACGGCAAGCCCAACACGTAGACATAGCAAGTGGGATCCGTGCTTCGAAGCTGCGCGAACGAGCAGGCCACACGCAGCGAGTGCGTCAAGTCGATCAGTGGCGTCGGAGCCACCTCGTAGTGCTGGAGGATGCTCCATTGGATGTATCGCTTCTGGCGAAGCTCCGAGTGACCAGCGACTCGCGCGTTCTTGAATCGTTCCACGAGCAAACGAGACGCCTGATCCAGAAGGTCGAAGCGGTGGCGCAGCTCGCGAGTTGGGATAACATCCCCGCGGTAGATCGCCGGATACAAGGTGGTACCGCCAGCCTTACTCTGGTAGTCCTTGTCCTGGCCGCGGAAAAATAGAAGTTCATCGCGGTTGGCGTAGGCCAGCTTGGCCACATGCTCAACCAATGCCCGAAACGTCGACACGCCGTATGCCTCGGCGCGCCACACCGGCTGGCCGTTGCAGTGGGCCTGTAGCTCTTGCGTCAGCCTTGGGGTGATCTCGCGCATTCTGTCTCTCGATGCCGGCCCAATCTGCAATTATGCTGACCGGAGTATCAAGCCGTACAAAGTGGGCAAACGCGGTCACGTAGGTCAGCTCAGCGCCAATTATTGGCATGATCAGGACGGATTACAACCATATTTGCTGAGACAACTTTCAGGGAAATCCAAGGCTGCAACCGCATGATGTTATGCCGCTCGTGTGGCTGTCTTGCGGCGGATCGATGCTGCCGCAAGCATTCGACATTGGCTTCACCGGCCCTGGCCTTCTCGCGCTCCAATACTGCAGAGGCAATCGGTGCATGCACGAGGGCAGGTCAACACGGTGGACGATATGTTAGCTACTCGGAACTGGAATGGGTCCAAAAACGACACTCTGAGAGATTGCGGAGCCAAGTGGGCGTGTAACGGGCTTATCGTAGAAGTGAAATCACCGACATGCGCCCGAAGTCCCGTTCGAGGAGACGAGGCAATTCGGAGCGCGCGGGGCAGAGAGTTACGGATTACTGGGCGGCGGACTTCGTCATGAAGAAACGGTAACGGATGTGCTCTGCAATGGCTCTCATCAAGAGCGGCGGGACGCTATTCCCAACGCAAGCCCACCGGGCGCGATAACTTCCCACAAACTGGAACTCCTCCGGATATGAAGCGAGCGCCTTGATCTCGGCGATGGATAACTTTCTGATTTCATAGGGGTGCACTAGGCCTGCGGTCGTGCAGCCTGTATCGCCAAGAATCGTCGGCGACGGCCTCTCGGGATCGGGGCGAATCAGGCCGAAATCCTTTTTCTTTTCCTGGCCCGTCAGGACCCGGTACATCTGCCAGGTCGGCTTGATCTCGCCTTCCTTCAGCTGATATCCAGCATGAGTCTTGCAGATGGTCGCCGCCGGTTCGTCGGCCGGGATCCACGGGTTGATCCGCTGCGACCTCGTTCCGAGCGATCGCGGAATGACGGCCTTGACCGGGATTGGCTGATAGAGAGGACCGGGGTGCAGGTTCATGCCGCCCTCTTTGCACTCTGAATCGATGCCAAGGCCTTTTCCCTTATGTGCATGGCGATTGCGCGCATGAAAAGAGGCGGTACAATGTTGCCGAATAAATAGGTAATTCTATCTTCGGATCCGAGATGTAGGTATCGGAGGGAACGGCTGTAGGGAGGTTTCTTGGGAGAAAGCAGATTCCCAAAGCTCCCGCGCTGAAATATCCCCACCCCGTGCGACATCTCGCACGCTGTTGGGACACACCTCGAGCGTCCCAGTGGTGCAGATCCAGTTTGGCGAGGCTGGTGGGCACTGCCTCTGTTGAGAATCACCTTAACAGGTTGCCAGTGGCTTGGGGGGGTGCTCGTGGCTCAAAGGGATCCCGGGCCCTGCACGCCTCACTCTCCAAATGTTTCAGAATGCGATCGACCACGCGCGGGTCGGTAATCACCGAAACAATCTTCAGTTTGCCGCCGCATCTCGGGCAGAGAAGGGGGTCAACCTGGAAAACCTTTCTCAATAACCGCGCCCATGTACGACGCATTTGGCTGGCGAAGTTCGAGTCCTGGTCCGCCTGGCGGACTTCTGCTGTGGAGTCCGTGAGATCTTGCACGGCCTCGATCCGAACCGGGCCGTCTTCGGAATCAAGACGCCTGACGATCTGGTGGACGATTCGCTCGAACAACCGCGGCTTAGTGCACGGATGCTATTCGCGGGCGCGGCGATGCTGCTGGCTTCGGTTGGCTTGTACGGCCTGGTGACCCTCCTCGTGGCGGCACGCACTCGTGAAATCGGCGTTCGAATGGCGCTCGGCGCGAGGCCGTCGCAGATCATGGGCTCAGTGTTTGCCGGTGCAGGGCGACTATTGCATCCTGGGGCATTTCGTGCCTGATCCCATAGGGACTCCTGCAGGCCAGCTCTCATTGAATCCCGGAATCCATTGGTCCGGCACTGCTCGACCCAAGGCTACCGATCATCGCTCAAATGGATTTATTGACAAGGACAGGACATGAATTCTCTCCGAAATCGTAGCGCCGCTATCTTCAGACAATTCTGTCGAGCGCATAATCGGGATATGGCCACGCCGGTGGAACCACAGGGGGCGATTCGAGCACGTGCCGACGCATCGCGGCATCACAAACAGCATAACCCCAGTTGATGAGCTGGCACTGCTCACTCTCGCTGAAGCGATTCAACCTCGTGCGGATGGATGCCAGTTCCTGGGTTTTTTCGTCCGGCACCGGGAGCGCGTCAGCCAGCTGATACCTGCTGATTTCGGTCATAATGCCCCAGTATGCCCCCATGCAGGCTTTAGCCTCGAAGTCGGCGACCAGAGCGCGCTTGCGCAAAGCGCGCGCCTGGTTGGTGGTGATGTCCAGGGCGCGCATCACCTGCCTGTCCACTCGAGCATCAAATCCGGAATCAGAATCGAATGGAGCGCCGGCGTCGCTGACGAGCACAGTATCATATCGGTTCCAAACGGTCTCGAGACCCAGGTTATCGTAAACACCGCCGTCGGTCAGTACGAGTCGCTTGCGATAACTTACCTGGTCGTAAAGGTCTGCTCCTTCCACTTTCTTGAAACTATTCGGATCCAATTCGAGTACCGCAGGCGAGAGCACAGGAGGGAAAGCGCTGGAGGCGGTGACGGCAAACGAAACCCGAATCGTCGGCTTCTCGATCAACCCGATTCGGTAATCACCCGCATAGGGTTTCGAGAATCGAAAACTTACTCCAGTAGCAAAATTGGTGGCATTGAAGACAAAGCGCGGACGCTCCGGCAGGGATTGGAGGTCTACCTCCCCCAGCAAGTGGTCCTCGTAGGCTTCCTGCACCATCGCACTGATCGATTTTCCCGGAAGCAACGCTCCAATGCCGACAGCCAAAATATCGATGTTTCTGGAGCAAAAGCTGCGTAATGGCGCGATGGTCTCCGATTCGAAATTGAGGGCCTGGTTATTCTCGAAATGAAGATGTTCCCAGCGCACCGCCAGGCACCCGGCGGTGATGGAGCCGCCTGAGATACTGGAAATACGGTCGATCCGAGGCAGATAGCCAAGCTGATTCAGGCGCCAGAGCGCCCCGGCATGAAACAAGGTGGCGCGAAATCCTCCCCCCGATAATGCGATGCCGATTCCATGCTCTCTTCCCTCATCCCCAAAAGGCATGTCTCTCCTCCTTGCAGCATTGTGCGAAATAAAGCTACAGGGCTTCAATATGTGATCGGTTCCAAGAGGTCGACCTTAACGGAGAGCTGGCTGTCTTCACGAAAAACGACCGCATATTTTTTCTTTTGTTTCTTTTCGGCGGCAAAAAAGGTCCTCAGCCGCGGGCCCACACCCTCCTTTCCGGTTTGATTCGTCAAATTCAGGGTGAATTTGTCGCTGCCGCGCGCAACGGAAAGCAGACGTAGGGTTTCGTTATCGGGGTTGCCATCGCGCCCGTTTGCGGAGATGACATATTGGTCGGCCAGGACACTCTGGAAGAATTCCGGTGCGATATCCCGCTGGCTGCCATGGTGCGGCAGCTTGAGGACATCTACGCGGATCTTGCCGTTCGTGAGAAGTCCGGCGTTGGCAAGTCCTGTCAGGATATCATCTCCGCGGGCATCGCCCGTCAGCAGAATTCGCTTACCCGCACATTCGGCCAGAACCACGATGCTGGACAGGTTGTACACGGAGTTGTCCGTATAGGCCGCTGCCTCCGCGCTTGCCTCGGCAGTATTCAATTTTCCCCTCTTGCGCAGATCTTCGATTTTCAAGTCCCATTCTTTTTGCAGATTCGCGAGACGCTTTGCCTGCGGCGAGATGATTGTGAACTTCAGGCCGTCGCCCCAATCGACCGTCTTCTTGCCGCTCATCGTGGCCATGACCAGTCGCTCGAAGCCAGGATTGACCACGATATCGAGCTCCTCGGCATTGTTTCTTAATTCGCGGCTTTCGCCGACGCTGGCCAGCATCAATTCCGTATGGTCAGCCAGTTTGAGGCTCCCCGGCTTCTTGCGGCGCCCGGCTGGAGATTGGGTGGTGGCAACGAGTGAGGCAACCAGGCCATCCTGGTCTTTCCCCACAATGTCGTCGAATGAGTTGTGCCACAAGGTCAGCAAGTCAAAGGAAAGTCCGCCGGTTGCTAGCCGCTCCTGCAGGAGATCCTCTGTCCAGTCCAGAACACCGCGGATGTGGTCGCTGTCGAGATGGCTGACCATTACCATCTCGATGGGTAGGACTTCGTTTGGCGACCACTTGTGCTTCAACGCCGCGAGCCGCGGTTTGAGACTGCCTTCATACACCCCTTTAGGGCCACCGTCGATAACAATGAAACGCGGGCGATTGGGCAAGCCGTAGTGAAGGATCAAGCAATCGCCGTTTTGTGCTTCCAGAGCCTCCAGAGTGAAAAGCATGCTGAGCCTCCTGGTTTCTGGCACTACAGAGATTGGATTGCCCGGAGTACATCCACAAGTCCAGCGCCCTGAAAGTAGCGCTCCCGCCCCAGATCGGTTGCAGTCCTGCAGAGCACAAGCTTGATGCGGGAAGGTTGCCCAATCAGTTCGCTATGCCGAGCCATCAGCAGCGCCGCCGCGCCGCTGACGTGTGGCGCGGCCATGCTGGTACCATCCATGCTTTTCATTTGAGCTTCGGGGATGGTGGATTTTATTTTTTCTCCCGGGGCCACCAAATCCGGCTTCGAACGTCCATCACCGGTCGGGCCTCGGCTGGAGAAGTAGGAAACTCCATAGGTGTGGGGCATTCCGCGATGTGTCGCTCCGACCGTGATCACTCCCTCTGCATTGCCCGGGTCCGTAATGCTGATGTCCTGAAAATCAGCCACTCCCAAGGACGCAGCAAACTTGCCCGTATATCCCTTGTTGCCGGCCGCTGCGACAACTACGACGCCATTACCGATCAGACGCTCGCACTCGTCACAGACAGGCGTCCGGCCGCAGGCGTAGCTCGTGACTTCGTGGTCGAGCGAAAGGCTGAGGTTGACGCCGTGGATGATCGGCAGATCCTTGTGTGCATTTAGGTGCCGGATAAACTGGAGCGCTGCAAGGACGGTAAACTCAGATCCTATGCCGTCCTTGTCCAGAACGCGCAGGTCGTAAAGCTGAATGTCGGGGCACATCCCCAGCAAATCTTCCTTTTCGCCTGGTGGCGGATTACCGTCTTTTGCCCGCCAATCGGATGCCAGAATTCCGGCTACATGGGTTCCATGCTCCATCGCCGGCATCTCATACTTTTCATCATGAGGAACCCGCAGGAGCGGCTCCAATGCATCCCAGTCGATCAGCTTTCCGGATCGCAGTCCCGCTTTGATGTCTTTCATCTGCCGCCGCATTTCGGGAGTGAGAACCACACATTCCCCTTGGTCCTCGTTCCGGCCCGCATCAGGATCCAGCAAATTCCGCATCTTGGTAAAATCATAGGTCCGGCGAACACGGGAAAGATCTGCGGGGATGTGCTGTTTCTGAAGCGACCCTGCGCCCGCCTTCTCGCGATCTATGAAAGCGGGATGCCGGGCATCTACGCCGCTGTCTACGATGGCCCAGCAGAGATTCTTGCAGCTTGTCTTGAAAAGATTGCGCACGGCATCGGCTTTGACCGTAGCCGCAGAGACACGCAGGGCCGGCTTGGCGGGCCGGTTATTCGAGACCGACCACAGCATGAACTCATCCGATATGCCGCCGACAACCATGCCATCCATAAATTTGAGCGCCGACGTGATGAGATCTTCTTCACCGGGCGCATGATCTGCAGGAGCGTAGCCTGGAATGAACTCCCAGGCGTAGCGGCCAACGAAGCGCAGCAACCAATAGAGATCCTCCGAGAAAGCGCGGTGTGCCGGGTCCTTTGTTTCCCTATCTTCTTTGAGCTGAGGCAGCAACTGCAGGTTGATTTTCTCAGGGCGGCGCGTGCGCCAAACATACTTGGCCCACCACTTCGTCATTGGCAGGGCGCATCGAATCAGCTCTTCAAACCAGAGATGCGCGACGACGTGCGTCTCGTTGTAGACAAGCGGCTGGATTTTCCCGGGGTCAAATTCGGACGGGCGATATCTGCCATAGGATGAATTGGAGGAAAGCCTCTTTTCCTCTTCCAGCCGTGCCTTGAGTTGTCTCCTCAATTTTCCCGGTGAACTCTGACGATGCGGATTCAGGAGCAAATCCACCGGTTTCTCGCCCTTCGTTTTGAAATATTCTATCGATACTTCAGGCAAAATTGGAGAATCCTGGGTGAATCGACGATCCCGCTCATCTCCGAAGAGAAGTTGAATAACATCCTTGGTCTCAATTGTCATGGAGAATCTCCGGCGGCCGGTGTCTGGTGTCAGAACTGCGTCCCCCGCCATTCAATCGGAATGGTAGAGATCACCTCTGCTGGTCGATACCTATTAGCACTACGGTATTTCGGGATCAAGCTTTTCGTAGGCTATTTCTCCTCGACTTGTGTTTAAATTGATCGCATGAAGTTCACAAACCGAGTCTGCCAAGTTATCATGACGCTTTTTTTGGCTGCGCATTTGACGGGTTGTGCTGCAAAAACGGCCTCGAGAGTGTTAGTTCCCTCCGAGGCCTTTTCAAATACAGATCAGAAAAACCTTGATAGGAGAGAATCCTGGCCTCCATGCTGTGTGATCCGGCTCCCTGCGGTCGCGGCTCTGAAGGCCTGCTGACGGGGAAGCAAGCACGCGGTTCTCGGTCCGTCTTCATAACCATTGGTAATTTTCATGCGTAGTGGCGCGGCACCGCTGCATGAGCAGCTCTTCTCGTAATATTGCTGAGCTTCTCGAAAAGGCAAGTCGTGAACGAGGCACGGTTCAGACCGGCTCTCACTGCCAGGCAATGGAATCAGGTCCGGTGCGATTGAATCGCCGCTGGCATGGATCACGGCTCGCTCGAAGACGATTTATAGGCATTTCTATCGCGACGGCATCCGAGGAGCAAGGGAATTTAGGAGCTGGCATTGATGTGGAGGGCATGTGTGGTCTGATATGCTTACTTTGGTCTCCGGGAAAGGGGGCCTTGGGGTACTCACGCATCATGGCATTCTGAGTGATGGCGCGGACCGGGCTTCGAATGATGTCTTCAGGTAGTGGGCGCTGCCCGCCGGTTGAGGAGCAGACGAGCGGTCAGATTTGGATCTGGCAGATCTG
>Ga0315279_10003360_pt1 | contig 22451 bp, 19 predicted proteins | sample YL17G06_20_MG_FD_203694 | JGI IMG/M metagenome (GOLD analysis project Ga0315279, IMG submission 203694) | Sediment microbial communities from Yellowstone Lake, YNP, Wyoming, USA - YL17G06_20 | ecosystem: Environmental > Aquatic > Freshwater > Lake > Sediment | place: USA: Wyoming | collected... | reverse complement strand
TCGTCAATGGGACGTATCACATCGGCATCCGCATCGGCCAGGTCCAGCTCCGCGACGTGCGCGTGCCGGACCAGGTGGTCGAGGCATTCCGGGATGTGACCTCCGCCAAGGAGGACAGTGCCCGCAGCATCGAGCAGGCAGAAGGGTATGCCAACCGGGTGCTGCCGCGTGCGCAGGCTGACTCCATCCGCATCGCGCGGACCGCCGAGGCGTACTCGCAGACGCGCGTCTTGCTGGCACGAGGTGATTCCTCGCGGTTCGTCCAGCTCTACCGGCAGTACTATAGCGCACCTCAGATCACCCGGACGCGGATGTACCTCGAGACGATGGAGAAGGTGCTGGGGCGTAACCCGAAGTACGTCATCGATGGCGACCGGAGCACGATCATCAATGTCCTCGGCGGCAACGAGGCGCTTCGTCGCACGCTGGAAGGAGGGTCGCGATGAAACCGAAGACGATTGGGTGGCTCATCGGCGGGGTTGCGGCGTTTGTTCTCCTCCTCGCGAGCGTGTACACCGTCAACCAGCGCGAGCAGGCGGTCATCACTCGCCTCGGCGAGATCCGCTATGCGCAGCGCACGCCGGGCCTGCACCTGAAGATGCCGTTCGTCGATCAGGTGCATACCTTCAACAAGATGATGATGGAGAGCGACCCGACGCAGGAGGATCAGATCTACACTGCCGACAAGAAGATCCTCCTCGTGGACAACTACGCGATCTGGCAGATCGTCGATCCGATCCAGTACCTCCAGGCCTTCCCCGGCGGCGAAACGTACGCGGAGCGCCGCCTGTCCGAGGTGGTCTTCTCCGCTCTCCGCCAGGAACTCGGCCGCCATACCCAGGATGACGTCGTCGTCACGCGCCGTGAGACGGTCATGGACTCCGTCACCGCCATCAGCGACCGCGCGATGCGGCAGACGGGTGTCCGCGTCCTCGACACGCGGATCAAGCGCGCCGATCTCCCGCCGGAGAACGCGCAGTCGGTGTACGGTCGCATGGTTGCCGAGCGGCAGCGAGAGGCGACGCGCTACCGTTCGCACGGCGAGCGCGAGGGCAACCGCATCATGTCGCAGGCCGACCGCGACGCGCAGGTCCTTCTAGCTCGGGCGCGGCAGAGAGAGCAGGAGGTCCGTGGCCGAGGTGATAGCCGCGCTATCGAGACCTACGCCAAGGCCTACCAGCGAGACCCGGCCTTCTTCGAGTTCATGCGGAGCATGGAGGCGTACGAGAGCGCGCTCGACAGCCAGACGGTATTCCTCCTCTCTCGCCAGAGCCCGTTCCTGAAGGAGTTCATGCAGCGGAGGTAGACAGCAGCGCGAAGAGGCCGGACATCTATAGGGAGGGCGGAGAAGAACGTCCGCCTCACTGTGGCCGCGTGTCGGCACACCCAAGAGCAGGTGGGACCGTATCGTACAGTGGCAGTGCGAGATAGTCGGATGTCTTCAGGCATGATCACGCGCAGGTTGATCTTCATCGTCGGTGCGATCGTGCTGATCGCCGGCCCGGTATCGGCACGGGCGGACGAGGTATGGCAAGTGGCGCAGTACCCCGCGTCGGGCCCGCCGCGCGTGGTCATCCGCCATCATCCGTACGACGCGAGGGAAGTCCCGCGTCTCGTACGGCTTGTCGAGGAGGGTCGCCAGCGGTTCGACGCTCTCGCCGACACGACCATGCCGACGACGATCACCGTCCTCGCTGCGTCCACCCGCCTGGAGTTTTCCCGGCTTACGGAAGGCGTGCTTCCAGACTGGGGTGCCGCGGTCGCGTTCCCCGACGAGCGGCTCATCATCGTCTCCATCGATGCGTCGGGAACGAATACGCTTGAGGAGGCCATCCCGCACGAGGTATCCCACGTGCTCCTCGGCGCGGTTGCGGCGGATCAGGTGCCCCGTTGGTTCGACGAAGGGCTCGCGATGGAGATCGCCGGCGAGTGGGATATCTACAACAGCTTCCGACTCGCTCGCGGCGCGCTCGTGGGCCTCATCCCGCTCGCGGACGTCGATGGCGTGCTGTCCTTCCAGCAGGACCGTGCCTGGCTTGCGTACGCCGAGAGCTTCGGTGCCGTCTCGTGGCTTCGTGAGACTGCCGGCGAACCGGGCCTTGGCGAGGTCATCCGTGACCTTACCACGATGCCGTTCGACGAGGCGCTTACGGCCGTCACCGGCATGGATGCGCGGCAGTTCGAGGCGGCATGGCTCAGACGAACTCGCGCGCGGTACGTGCTCGTTGGACTGGCGGATGACATGTGGCTGTGGTCGATCGTCATCCCGACCTTGTTCTTCCTTGCCCTTGGGCTCCGCTGGTGGCGCAATCGCCGGACGATGCTTCAATGGCAGCGGGAGGGAGACGGCGACGACGATGATGATGACGATGATGAGCAGCTCGATGAGCACATCGCGGATACGTACGGATGAGCGGCCCAACAGGCTTACCGGGGACGCATAGCCGCGTAGAGACAGGGTGTGTAACTGCTCAGCGGATGAACCCGCAGGCTACCAACTGCGGCCCGTTCGCTCCATCACGAATGCGGCGACACGTTGCTCACTCCGCCCAGTCGAATACGACGCCCAGGAGCTCGCCGGGCCGGTCGCGCAGCATCTCGTAGATGGTGGGAGCTTCATCGATGGAGACGTGATGCCAGATGAGCGGCTCGACCCTGATCGTGCCCTGCCGAATGAAGTGCAACAGGACGCGCAGGTCATCGAGGCCGTAGTGGCAGGAGACCTCGATGGATGCTTCGCACTGGTGCATGAGCGACCACGGAAAGACCGTGTTCGACCGTACCGCGAGTGCGCCCATCACGCCGCCGTGCGCGAGGAGACCCTTCGCGTGGATGTCGAGGAAGAGCGATTCGAGGCCGCTCGTGTCGATGATGCAGTCGTACGGCCCGCCGTGGCGGAGCGCCGCCTCGCCGGCAGCTTCTCGCGGGTTGATGGCATGGCGCGCACCGAGCGTTCGGGCAAGCGTGAGCCGACGCTCGTTCACTTCCGTCACCGTCACCTGCGCGCCGAAGGCCCGGGCGGCCTGGGCCGCGAACTGCCCGATCAAGCCCGCGCCGACCACCCATACGTTCTGCGCCGGGGCGACGCGGAACCGCCGCACGCCGCGCATCGCCACGCCTCCGACGCCCAGGAGCGCACAGTGTCGGTAGTCCACGCCGCTCGGCAGCGGCATGACGAGGTGCGATCCGTTCGAGTGAATGTCCGCGCCCGGTGGCACGCTCTCCAGGTGCCAGCCGCGATGGCCGACGTAGCGCCCGAAGTACACCCAGTCGCCGACACGGAACCCGCGAACTTCGCTCCCGACCGCCTCGATGACGCCGACGTGCTGGTAGCCGTTTCGGCTCGGGAATCGGCCCGCCCAGAGGTGCTCGCCGACAAGCGAATGGCGCTCGGTGCCATTCGTGATGCCGGAGTAGCGCGTGCGGAGGAGAACCTGGAGCGGCCCCGGCTCGTCCGGCGCACCCAGATCGTAGAACGCCATCTGTCCCGGCGCGGGATACTCGATGCCGACGTTACGCATGGTTCTTCCTCTCGTAGCGGTCGATAGGAGTCTTCCTCACCGTGAGCGTCGGGAGGTACCCTTCCTTCTCCATGTAGGCATGTCCCGGCTTGTGGGAACCCTCGGGGATCGTCCCCGGGAAGGGGAAGATGAGGATGCCCTCTCCAAGCGGCTCGCAACCGTGCTCTACGCCCGCCTCGATCATCCAGATGTCGCCATCCTTGATCTCGAACTCCGAGCGGGTCCCATCTCGGTCGACCATGAATGCGTGCGCGGAGCCACCCATGATGATCCATGTCTCGTCGTAATCGTGGAAGTGCTTCTCCACTGGCCGTTCGGGCGTGAAATGTATCGGCTTGGGGCTTCTGTAGAGTGGCATGCTGCTGTCTCCTCCGTCGATATGCATAGCTCCGCCGCCGTGGCGGAGGCTACATGTCGGACCTGCTGTGGGACACAGAAAGATGCGCAGACGACACAGCGTGCGCCAACGTACGGCGTCCGCGTCGATGGGAGGCAGGGAGTGTGGGAAGCGGCAAGCGATTGCGGACGCGATCAATCCCACTTCTCGCGGCGCTGGTCGATGTCCCAGATCCGCGTGGACTCGGCGGACCCGGCGATTACCTCCAGCTTGCCGTCGCCGTCGATGTCCGCCAGCATGAGGGTGTCCCCAAACGCATCCGGGGAGTCCCACTCAAGCGTGCGAGAGAATGCATCGAGGACTTGGCCGCTGCTGAGGACGATCTCCGGCTCTCCATCGCCGTCCACGTCGCCCACTGCCACGTCGCGCGCCTCGTAGCGCACATCCGACCGCCACTGCTCCACGAAGTGCATCCCGTCGTAGATGAACAACTGTCCTTCGCTGAGGAAGAGGATTTCCTTCTGCGGATCGCCGTCCACCTGGCCGACGGTGAGCGCCTCTATGGAGGTGAATTGCGTCTCGGACGTCTGCCAAAGGAGGTTGTAGCCCTCGAGGCTGAAGGCATAGAGCGTGCCGCGCACCGTATAGGCGATGATGACGTAGGTGCTATCCCCCGTTAGGTTGGCGACGAGCACCTCCCGCACGCGGGAAGAGAGAGACGGGCTCGTCCAGATGGACTGGTAGCTGCCCGCACGGTTCTCCAGGACATGGAGGTACCCTCGGGAGGTACCGTACACGACGCGTCCTCGCGGATCGTTCGGCACTGCCGCGAAGGCGTCGTACCGCTCCGCGAGGCGGTGCACCGGGTCCACAAGCATGGCGCAGTCGGCCCGGTTCCCAGGCGCGGCATATGCGGCGGCGGCAAGCCCACAGGAGGCGGCGAGGAAGAAAGCACAGGCGAGCATGCGGACCGAGGACGATGTCATCGGGTAATCTCCTCTCAGCGCGCATCTTCCAACGAGGTCGCCCGGCGTACCGCCTCATATACCGTCAAGATCGGCACGCCATGCTGTCGAGCGATGGCGGCGCAGTCATCGTACTCCGGCGTCACGCGCTCGTGGCCGTCCCATTCGACGCGTTTCGTGCGGACAGGTCCCCACGGCGTCTCGACGGTGCCTGCTTGGCGCGGCAGTATGCGGCGCGTCATCGGCGCCATACGCACCCCGAGCGTCGGCGTCTCTCTGAAGAGGATGGCTACGAGCGCGTCTTTCATCGTCTCGTCGGCGAGCACCTGCACGATGATGCCCGGGCGGTTCTTCTTCATGATGACCGGGATCAGGACAACATCCTTCGCGCCGGCGGCGAGAAGCTGTTCCATCACGTAGCCGTAGACTTCCGGCGTCATGCTGTCGATGTTCGTCTCGATGACGAGGACGCGCTCCTCCGTCGTGCTGGATGCAGGCAGGGCCGTCTCGCCGACCTCGACGCGAAGGAGGTTGGCGATCTCGTCCAGATCGCGTCCGCCCGCGCCATAGCCGATCCGCTGCGGCATGAAGACAGGTGGCGGGCCGAAGTGGCTAGCTATGGTCGTAATGATCGCGGCGCCGGTAGGAGTGACGAGCTCGAACGGGATGTCGGTGTGTTCGACCGGTACGCCCCGCAGAAGTTCCAACGTGCCCGGCGCTGGCAGCGGCATGACGCCGTGTGCGACGGTCACAAGCCCGGTCCCGACGCGGATCGGCGACGCGTAGACCTGCTCGATGCCAAGCGCTTCGAGGCCGACGCATGCACCGACGATATCCACGATGGCATCCACGGCGCCGACCTCGTGGAAGTGCACCTCGTCGATGGTCGAAGCGTGTACTTTCGCCTCCGCCTCGGCGAGGCGCGTGAAGATGCGAGTCGTTCGTGCCTTCACTCCCGAGGAGAGGTCTGCCCGCTTGATGATCTCGACGACGTCGCCGAGGCGTCGATGCGATCCCTGCGCTGATGGACGCCCATGCTCATGGCTGTGCCCATGCGTGTCGTGGTGGTTGTGCGGATGGTCTGTGGGGTGTTCCTGTCCGTCGAGGTAGACGGTGAACTTCGTCCCGGCGATGCTGTGCCGCTTCACGGTCGTCCGTTCGAGGCGGTAGCCTCCGACGCCTAACTTGCCGAGTTCGCCGCGCAGGAGGTCGAAGTCGAGCCCCGCGTCGAGGAGTGCGCCGACGGTCATGTCGCCGGCGATCCCAGCGAAGCAGTCGAAATAGGCGATGCGCATACGATGGATATCCTTGCCGATACATGAGGAGTCGATCGGTAGCCGATGAACGGACCTGCGCAGGTTTCTCCTACGCCCTGTGCTGGTCCTCTTCGATGACCTGCGGCATCAGCGCCCGCGCCTTGAAGAGTGCCGTCCACACGTCGAGGGTGCGTTGTAGTCGCGCCGATCCGCCGGGAAGGGCCGTGAAGACGACCGTGGACTGCGGCCTGCCCGTGCGCACCTCGTAGAGGGTCTCCCACCGACCCTCGGGCCGCCTTGGCACGCCCGTCTCCAGATCGTGCGCCGCGGGGCCGTCTTCCACGTACACCTCCGGGATCACGCGAGTGCGTAGTCCCTTGTGCACGAGCCGAAGTCGAGCTTTCAGCCACCGGTTCGCCGATGTATCGAGCGGCCTGATCGCCTGGCCGGGATGTGCATTGGATGGATTACGGTAGCTCCGCGGATCATCGCTCGCGAGCATGTTCTATCTCCTTGCACCGAATGGACGTCAGCGCCTCTGAAGCAAGTGGGCTACCTCCAGCTATCTACCCAAAAAACGCCCGCCATAGGGACGCGATACATCGCGTCCGCTTCCACGTATCATCATGGTAGTCCAATGAATAGTATCCGGCACCCCAGGCACGTCAAGTGGCCGCCGGAGCGGATGCCACGGGATGCGGTTTTCCGATCGTACGCTTTCGCACGACTATACTGATGAGGGTGCCGATCAGGACCGGCAGGAATGGAAAGGAACTGTATGGACTATACGGATCATGCTACGGATGCAGCTCTTGTGCGTCGCGCCCGCGTCGGAGACCGGGCAGCGTTCGGCATGCTCGTCCGCCGGTACGAGAACGTCGCGTACGCATCCGCGCTTGCGGTGTCTGGCGACCCCGACGCGGCACGCGATGCCGCGCAGGATGCCTTCCTGAGTGCGTACCTCTCCATCGGACAACTCCGCGAGCCTGAGCGGTTCGGCTCGTGGCTGCGGGGCATCGTACGCCGCCGCACCGTGGATGCGCTACGGCGGGTGCGGCGGATCGTATACGTCTCCGATGGCACCGCGGCGTACGAGGTCGAAACCGCCGCCGCTTCGCTCCGCTGGGATGCTGACGGCGACTACACGCGGCTCCTGGAAGGGGTCGAATGCCGGATCAGCATGGCCGCAGCGGGCGAGCCGACCCAGAACGGCTACGCCGAGCGGCTCATCTGCACCATCAAGGAGGAGGAGATCGCCCTGTCCGACTACAAGGACTTCGCCGACGCGTTCGCCCAGATCGGCCGGTTCCTCGAGGACGTGTACCTGCACAAGCGCATCCACTCGGCCCTCGGGTATCTCACCCCTGCCGAGTTCGAGCAGGGCTGGCAGCAGCACCATGCCGCCACACTACCCCAAAACAAACGCGAAAAAACTGTCCAACTTTAGGGGCGCAGTACATGCCCCTTCTTCGCGATAGGTAGGACGTTCATGGAATCCTCCACAAACGCCCAACACTGCTTGCGTATGCGCACGATGTGTACTATATTCTACGTACGCAAACGCTCCGGCCTCGTGTCGGACGTTGCTGTGTGGCGGTTCCGACATCCTTCACGGCGTAAGCGGAACCGTCACGCATTGGAATGTGGGCGGGACTGGATTTGAACCAGCGACCTACAGGTTAGCAGCCTGTCGCTCTGTCCAGACTAAGCTACCCGCCCAAAGTAGTGATTTGGTACCCCCAGCGGGACTCGGACCCGCATCGTGGACTTAGTAGGACCCTGCGTTTCCAGTTACGCTATGGGGGCACCGGATGTCGCCCGGCTTAGGTGTTGCTAGCGCCTAAGCCGGGTTTCCATTTTCGTCGCGCAAGAAGAACCTCCCTGTTGCTGCCTCATGGCGAACCTTGTACTTCGCGCCGGGGTTCGTGGATTCGCCCTTCAACTTTGACAACTCCGGCTGGACGCTCTTGATTGTCGCCGGTTCTCCGGTCCGCGTTCGGTATCCCAATTGACCCAGTTCCTTCGTGATCTCTTCCGCAGTAATGCCGTCCGGATGCTCCTTCAACACAAACGCGATCGACTCACGAAACCCCCGCTCAACGGGTGGCCTTTCCGATCCACCTTCCGAATGGTCATCCTGAGAGACACCCCACAGCTCGAACAATCGAAGGATCGCCTGCTGTTCCGCCTTAAGGGTGCGAAGGTCGGCGTCAATCACACTCAACCTCGCGCCAAGTGCCTGCACGGCTACGTCGTCCATCGGTCGCACCATACGTCCTCCTTCCGAGATCGCTCACCCTCAGAGCGTAGTGTGAAGATACGTCAGACCAAGTCGTTCGGCAAGTGCCACCAAGAGCATACCAAGTCGGTCGCGTTCGGAGCACAGAAGAACTTCATGCAGCACCCGACGGCGGTTGGCGGTAGTACGGTATGGCGGGCGGAATGAGGTCCCATCAAACTAGTGCCTACTTTCGCAAGTTCATGTATGCGGAATTGGCTGTCGAAGTCCCAGCAGATGGGCTTTCTCTTCCACAGTATTGGTATGCTTTCTTCTGCAAGTAGGCGCTAGGACACTACCCCGAGGTGCATGACCCTTGGCATATTGCTACACATGTAGTATGTTCTGCCACTGCTGCCGCACATGGCGCCACGTGGGTCGCCACGGCGGAATCGGCTGGCGTACGTAGACGGCTGTTTCCTCACTTATTGCAGGCTTGGGAGGCATGCAATGCAGTTCTCGCGTCGATCGTACACCCTTCATATCGCGTGCGGCGTCCTGCTTGCGGGATGTATCCTCCTCGCCGGGTGCAGCAAGAGCAAGGGCACACCATCGCCGGGCGCGGCGGTATCGGCTTCCAACGCCGGGGGAATGCTCGTCACCGCGTTGGTTCATCGCGAGACGATGGCGATCAAGGTCAACAGCACCGGCACCGTAGAGCCGATACGCACCATCGAGATCAAGTCGAAGGCGTCGGGGAAGATCCTTCGCCTGCCGGTGGAAGTTGGGGACTTCGTCGAGGCCGGGGCGTTGCTTGCCCAGGTTGACACTGCCGACGTTGCCGTGGCGCTCCGGCAACGGGAGGCGGACCTTGCCTACGCGCGCGCTCAGTACACGATCGCCGACGGGCGGAAACGTCGCTCGGATGATCTCCTGACCAGGGGTATGGTCAGCAGCGACGACCATGATGCGACAGTGCTGGAATACACGCGGGCTCGTGCGGCGCTCGTGAATGCGGAGGCGGCGCTCGACCAAGCTCGGGAGCGGGTCCAAGAGACGATTGTCCGTGCGCCCGCACGAGGAACGGTGATCGAGAAGAGTGTCGAAGAAGGGCAGATCATCGCCTCGGCCACTTCGCAGGTGACCGGCGGCACGACGCTCATGAAGATGGCGGACCTCTCGACCATGCAGGTCCGCGTACTTGTCCAGGAGACCGACCTCGGGAAGATCCGCGCCGGCCAGCACGTGACGATCACCGCGAGCGCGTACCCAAACCGGCAGTTCGAGGGGACGATCCTGAAGGTCGAGCCGAAGGCGAAGAAGATCAACGACGTGGTCTACTATCCCGCGCTTGTGCGCGTCGATAACCGCGAGGAGCTCCTCCTGCCGGACATGACCTGCAACGTCGAGGTCGACGTCGTCCGCAAGGACAATGCGCTCGTGATCTCGACCGAGGCTCTCGTCCGGCCGCAGGAGGCGCACAGCGTCGCGACGCTCCTTGGCATCGACAGCACCCTCGTCGATACCGCGCTCACGAAGGTCGGCGCGCGGGCCGGCAGCGGGCCGGACCTGAGCAATCTGCCGCCATGGATGATGTCGCGGCAAGCTGCCGCGGAGCTCCGTGCTGCCTCCGGCGCGACGGGCCTGCAGGATGTCGGGATCGTCTTTGCCCATGATTCGGCCGGCATCCATCCGGTTGCCGTGCGCGTGGGCCTCAAGGACTGGAACCTCACCGAGGTCGCGTCCGGCCTTCGCGAAGGCCAGGAGATCATCGTGCCACCCTCCTCGACCGTGGCGCAGCAGTTCAAGGAGTTCTACGCCATGCTCGCCCGAATCGGCGGCGGCGGTTTGCCGGGCAAGAAGTAAGGGCGAGTCCCATATTCGCCCTCGCACACGGGGGATGTCATGTTCCTTTTCGAGATCATCCGCGTCGCCTTCGGGGCGCTGCTCGCCGGGAAAGTACGTGCTCTGCTGACCATGCTCGGCATCATCATCGGCACCGCTGCGGTGATCGCCGTCATGGCGATGGGCGCGGGCGCCAGGAAAGCCGTCCAGGATCGCATCGCCGCCATGGCCGACGCAGACCTGACGCTGATCGCGGCGGTAGGTCGGGGTGGAATGTTTTACGGCGTCAATCAGGGGTTCACGCTCGATGAGGTGCGCAGTCTCCGCGCCACGTGTCCGGTCATTCAGGCCACTACCGTCAACACGTGGAGCATGGATCAGCCGGTCAAGTACCGCAGCCAGGTCGCCATGCTCGGCGTCGTCTACAACGTCCCCGATTACCAGACGCAGTACCGTCTCCACGTCGAGGCGGGACGCTTCTTCACCGACGCCGATGACCAGGCACATCGCCGCGTCGCCGTGCTCGGCTCCGAGGCGGCAAGGTCCCTCGGCGGCGGGCCGAACATGATTGGCAAGCAGATTCGCTTCGGCTCGACCGATTACGATGTCGTCGGCGTGCTCGCGACGCGGGGCATGGTTGGGTTCACGAACGTGGATAACCAGGTCATCATGCCGCTCAGCAGCAACCCGACACCATGGTCCACCCGTGTCTTCGCCGTCCAGATCAAGCTGGTTCCTGAGGTGGATCCGATCGCGGCGGGCGGAGCAGTCGAGCGGGCGATGCGGCGCATCCGGCACATGGCATTCGACGAGCCACTTGCCTTCACCGTCCGCCCGGCGAACTTCGACACGGCCCAGCTTCAGCAGGACACGGCGGCAACCTTCAGCCGGCTTCTGCTCACCGTGGCCGCCGTGAGCCTCATTGTCGGCGGCATCGGCGTGATGAACATCATGCTCGTCTCGGTCAGCGAGCGGACGCGGGAGATCGGCATTCGGAAGGCCATCGGCGCCCGGCGTGGCATCATCCTTCTCCAGTTCGTCCTCGAGGCGGTCGTCCTCTGCGCCTCAGGCGGCGCCATCGGCGTGGGAAGCGGCGTCGCGGCGGTGGAGCTCTTGTCCGACAGGTTCCATTGGCAGACGCTTATCGCGCCCGAATCGATCATCCTCGCGCTCGGGTTCTCAGTCGCCGTGGGGCTGTTCTTCGGCATCTACCCGGCATTCCGCGCGGCGCGCCTCGATCCGGTGGAAGCGCTGCGATACGAGTGATCTCCCCTTACGAGGATCTCGCCACCACTTGACGTCGTGCTACATGTGTAGTATAATATGCTACGTATGTGGCATTAGGCGCACCATGCAGCGTCGCAACATACCCGGAGCGCCGACGATGAAACTCACCGAGGCAGAATGGAAGATCATGAACGCCGTGTGGGACCGCTCCCCAGCAAGTGTGCGCGACGTGCTCGATGCGGTCGGCAACGGGACGGGCTGGGCGTACACGACGGTGAAGACGATGATGAACCGGCTCGTGGAGAAAGGCGTGTTGAAGGTACGCACCCGCGCAAACACGAACCTCTACGACCCGCTCGCTTCCCACGAGGAGGCGCTCCGGGTCGAGGTGAGCACCCTCGCGGATCGAGCGTTCGACGGCATGTTCGGGCCGCTCGTGCATTTCCTCCTGAGCGAGCGGAAGCTATCAAAGAAGGACCGCGCAGAGCTGCGGCAGATGCTCGACGACCTCGAGGCCGAGAGCGGAGGAGGAGCAGCGGATGATCGCCCAACTGAATGACCTCGCGCGGGCGTGATGGGCCTCGATGTGGCCCATGACGTGGCAGGTTGCCCTCCTCGTGGCGTTCGTCGCGCTCATCGACCAAATGACGCGGCGGTGGATCTGGCCGCAGGTACTCCATGCGCAGTTGCTCGTCGAGCGGTTGCAGTGGCTCGAACGAGCGACGTGGGGCAACGGGGGGTTACGGATGGCAGCGGCAGCGAGGCACTGAAGCTTGTGATCCCGCGGGACCTGGTCGCGTACCTGCACGATCGCACGGAGAGCCGGGTACTGGACATCCGGAACATGAGGTTCTCCCGGTGGGAGTTCGAACGTTCTTCGCAGGGCGATTCGGCGTTTCTACGGTGATCACGGTATCGGCGATGGGACGTGGCACCTACAAAAATCACAGCGGCATTACGAACGGCCATTTTCCGAGCGGGGCATTTCCGACATCTTTCAGGGAGAGGGTATGGAGTACGACGAGTTTGCCCTGAAGATGCTACGTGGTGAATGTAGGGGCAGGCCAGCGAACGCGCAGCGTTCGACGGTGCCTGCCCGAAACAAGGGCAACCACGGGGGTTGCCTGACGTGGGATCATCGCATGGAGTGTAGGTACGTCATTGGGCCGGAACGGCCGAGGACACTGGGAGGTACCCATGCTCATTGAGATCCGCGATCTGCACAAGGTGTACCGCATGGGCAGCGAACGGGTCCATGCTCTCCAGGGAGTCGATCTCGACGTGGACGAGGGGGAGTACGTCGCACTCGCTGGCCCATCGGGCTCAGGCAAGAGCACGCTCATGCACCTCATCGGCTGCCTCGACACGCCGACGAGCGGCACGTACTACCTCGCAGGAAGCGACGTGAGCCGGCTTGGCGATCGCTCGCTCGCAGGGATCAGGAATCGCCAGATCGGCTTCGTCTTCCAGACGTTCAACCTCCTCCCGCGGGCGACGGCGCAGCACAACGTCGAGGTGCCACTGATCTACGGCGGCGTCCGCGGAGCCGAACGGCGTCGCCGCGCGGCGGAGGTCCTGGAGATGGTCGGCCTTGGTGACCGGCGCCACCATCGGCCAAGCGAGCTCTCCGGTGGGCAGCGGCAGCGCGTTGCCATCGCCCGAGGCCTCGTCATGAGGCCGCACATTCTCCTGGCCGACGAACCTACCGGCAACCTCGACAGCGCCACCGGGCGGGACATCCTCGCCCTGTTCGACTCGCTCCACGCGCAAGGGCAGACCATCATCCTCGTCACTCACGACCCGCAAGTGGCCGCACACGCCGCCCGCCGAATCTTCATCCGCGACGGCAAGATCGAGTCGGACGAGCGGCGGGCGTGAGGGAAGGGGATGGCAGACAAGAATATCTGCCCCACTATGACGTTGTGAAGGTAGCTCAGAGATGGTGGGACACAGATCCTTGCCTGTCCACCTCCCGCCATGAAAAAGAGCCACATCACGAGGGGAACCATCCTATGCATCCGACCGGGCGATCCAGCTCAATCCGAACCATCTGCCTCGTACTTCTCACGGCGTGCGCGGCGTGCGTGTCGTCCGGCTGCAGCAAGGCGACCGACACGACCACCGAGGGGCAGAATCGGACCTTCCTCACCGTCAACGTCGGGCGGGAGACGGTCGCGCTGAAGGTGACAGCGACCGGCGTCATCCGGCCGATCACGGAGATCGAGATCAAGTCGAAGGCGTCGGGCAAGATCATCCGTATGCCGGTGGAGACGGGGCAGGTCGTCCAGCCGGGCGCGCTTCTCGCGCAGGTGGATACGTCAGAGCTCGCGGCGGACCTCCGCCAGCGGGTCGCGCAGGTCGAGGTTCAACGAGCCCTCTATGCCCGTGCGGAGCGGATGAAAACCCGTTCCGATGATCTCCTCCGCCAGGGGCTGATCTCGGCTGACGATCATGAGCAGGCGGCGCTCGATTACGCGCAGGCGCGGGCGCAGCTCGTCATGCAGGAGGCCGAGCTGGCGAAAGCCCGGGAGCGGATGGAGGAGACGATTGTCCGCGCGCCGTGCCGGGGGACGATCCTCGAGCGGAAAGTCGCCCTGGGGCAGGTGATTACCTCGGGCGCGTCGTCGTATGGCGAGGGGACAACGCTCATGAAGATGGCCGACCTCTCGACGATGCAGGTGCGCATGCTGGTGGACGAGGCGGATATCGGCAAGGTGCGGCCGGGCCTCGAGGCGACTGTGAAGGTGGATGCGTATCCCGAGCGGTCGTTCACCGCGCGGATCGGGAAGATCGAGCCGGTCTCCGAGGAGCAGCAGAACGTCACGTTCTTCCCCGTCCTCATCAGCATCGATAACCGCGAGGGGCTGCTCATGCCCGGCATGCGGTGCAGCGTCGAGATCAACATCATCAAGAAGGACAACGTGCTCGCCGTCTCGGGCGACGCGCTCGTCTCGATCGCCGACGCGCCGGGAACGGGCATGCTCCTCGACATTCCGGAGGACACCATGCGGGCAATCCTCATCCGGGCGGGGATCGACTCGACTCAGCTCCCACCGAAGAGCACCGGCTCGTCGATGATGACGGGGCCGTCGGGCCCGCCCCCGACGCCGGTGCTGGACCGCGCGGTGCTCTTCACGACCAACTCGATGGGCTTCCGGCCGGTCGTTGTGAAGACCGGCGTGCGCGATTGGCGGATGACAGAGCTCGTCCAGGGGGCAATCGAGGGGATGCAGGTCATTATCCCGCCGTCGGCGATGCTTGCGCAGCAGTTCGCCCGCGTGCGGGAGATGGTCGCGAAGTATTCGGGCCTACCCGGGAAGAAGACAAAGAAATAGGACGATTTGGAGAATGTAATGCGTCCATGCTTATGCATGGACGATACGATCAGAATCGCCATCGGTCATGAGGACCAAATCGCATGTTCATCGAGCTCGTCCGCGTCGCGATCGGCGCGCTCGTCGTGAACCGGCTCCGTACAATCCTTACGATGCTCGGGATCGTGATCGGAACCGGCGCGGTGATCGCGATGGTCGGCCTCGGAAAGGGCGCCGAGCAGCAGGTGCTCGAGCAGATTGCCGAGCAGGGCGGCGCGCGCATGTTGTACATGTCGCCCGATTTCCGGCGCGCCGGCCTCGCCTGGGTGCCGAAGTTCCAGTTCACCCTCGACGACGTGCGAGCGCTCAAGACGGGGCTTCCCCGCGCCGACGCGGTGCTCGTCATGAGCGGGACGACGGTCGATGTTCGCTATCGGGGAACGAACTTCGCGATCAATGTCATCGGCACGACGCCCGATTACTACAAGGCCTTTCCCGGATACCAGCTCACCGCTGGGCGCTTTCTCATGTGGGAGGACAACGAGGAGCGGCGGCCGGTCGCCGTGCTCTGTGCCGACGCGATGAAAAACCTCAGCGGCTCGCCGCACATGATCGGCGACGAAATTCGCATCCGAGGCAACAGATTCACCGTTGTCGGCGTCCTCGACCCGGCGGGCCGGAAATACGGTTGGAACCTCGACGACGACATCCTCGTGCCGGTCGAGGCACTTCAGACCCGTGGCGTGAGCCGTCCGGAAGGTCTCGTGATCCAAGTCGTTGCAAAAACCACTGCGGACCTCGAGCCACTCGCGCAGGAGGTCCGGACGGTCTTCCGGCATGCGCACAACATTCGTCCTGGGAGCCCGGATCCCGTCTGGATCAACTCGTGGGGAGGGTGGCAGGAGGCGCGGAAGCAAACCGCGGCGACGTTTGGGCTCATGCTCGCCGCGATCGCCGCGGTATCGCTCGTCGTCGGCGGCATCGGCGTGATGAACATCATGCTCGTCTCCGTCACCGAGCGGACGCAGGAAATCGGCATCCGCAAGGCGCTCGGCGCGAAGCGCACGAGCATCCTCGTCCAGTTCCTTCTCGAGTCCGCGGCGCTCTGTCTGATCGGTGGACTTCTCGGGATCGCCGCCGGGGCAGGCAGCGCGAAGTTCCTCGGCGAGGCGTACCAGTGGAACATCATCGTGACGCGGGAGGCGATCGTCCTGGCAGTGGCGAGCTCGCTCATCGTCGGCGTTGCGAGCGGGCTCTACCCGGCGATCCGCGCCGCGTGGCGGGACCCGGTCGAGGCGTTGCGGTACGAATGATGCGTTTGTGTCCCGGTCGCGCAATACCGAATGAAAATCAGGGGGGCGGGCATTCTCGCCTGTCGTCCTGAGGAGAATATCGGAGACGGCGGATGTCCATCGGCGAGACGATACGGACCGCGTTCGGTGCGCTCGGCGCCAGCAAGATCCGGGCGTTTCTCGCGCTCCTCGGGATTATCATCGGTGTCGCGGCGGTCATAGCCGTCGTCGGCATCGGCGAGGGGGCGAAGCGCGCCGTGCAGGAGCGGATCGCCTCATGGGCGTCGAGCCACCTCGAGGTCTGGCCGCGGTGGACCGGGAAGAGCTACGGGATGCTCACGCCCGCCGATGCGGATACGCTCGCGCGGCGGTTGCCGCTCGCCCGGGAGATCGTGCCCCGTTTCTCCCGCATGTCCAACATCCGGCTCGGCGAGGAGAGCATCTCTGGGAACTCCGTCGTTGGGACGACCGGTGCGTTCGCCCGCGCGAACCATCTCGACATGATTGACGGGCGATTCTTCACCGACGGCGAGAACGATGCACGCCGCCCGGTCCTCGTCGCCGGCGTACGGGCACTGCACTACCTCACGAAGCGGACCCGGCTCACCGGCGAATACATCTGGATCAACGGCGAGCCGTTCCAGATCATCGGCGTCATCGACTCGACGGGCGGCATGGAGTCGTGGAATGACGTGAGTCGCTCGTTCTACGTGCCGCTCCGGACGGTCGAGGCGAGGTTCTACGCTCCGGATCCGGGCGGACAGGGGCAACTGGTGACGATCGGCATTCTTGCACGGGATGAGTCGCGAATCACCGAGATCGCCGAGGACGCCGAGCGGATCCTCCGGCGCCAGCACAAGATCCCGTTCGGGAAGCCGAACGACTTCAGCATCGAGAACGCGAACAACTGGGCCGAGGCAGAACTCGGCGTCGCGCAGACGTTCGCGTCGCTCATCCTCGGCGTCGCGGCAATCTCGCTCGTGATCGGCGGCATTGGCATCATGAACATCATGTACGTCACCGTCGCCGAACGGACCCGGGAGATCGGGCTCCGGAAGGCACTCGGCGCGCGGCGGCGGACGATTCTCGCCCAGTTCCTCGCCGAGGCGATCATCCTCTGCACGACCGGGGGCGTGCTCGGGATCGGGCTCGCCTACGGCGCGGCGTGGTACATCGGCGAGAAGTTCGCCTGGATGGTTATCGTCCGGCCAGATGCCGTCGCGATGGCGTTCGGATGCGCGACCTTGGTCGGCCTCGTGTTCGGCATCCTGCCGGCGATCCGCGCCGCGCGGCTCGACCCGGTTGAAGCACTCCGGCATGAGTAAGGCCAGACTCCTACGCCTGTCCAGGGAGCCGCGGGGACATCTTGCAGTCGAACTATTGGCCGAGGGTCCCCTCCGGTCGGCCCGTTGATTTGCCGATTCGACGTCTCAACGACGTCGTCGCGTACCCTCGTACAGAGGTGAAACAAATCGGTTCAACCACTAATCTAACCGGGGGCTGAGCATACCGCGCGGCTCGACTCTGTCGAGGCGCTGCGTCAGGAGTAGGAGCGTGATTCATCACGCCTGTGGAGTGTATGGGCACCGGCAAGAAGGCGGACAGCATGTCTGCCCTTGCCCTGGAGGAGCACAATGCAACGGGGACGTTGGTCAACCATAGTCGCCATCGCAGGAGCAGTTGGGACACCTATGGTGCTCGCTGTCGCTGGTTGCCGTGGAAGCAACGCTGCGGGGACCGATGCGGAAGGCCAACCAGACTCGCTCGTCATCGTGCCGGTGACGCGCCGGGACATGGTGACCAACGTCGAGAGTTCGGGGCAGATCGAGCCGATCCGAGCGATCGAGATCAAGTCCAAGGCTTCCGGCGCGATCCTCCGGATGCCGGTCGAGACAGGCGACCGTGTCGACGCCGGTGCGCTACTTGCGCAGATCGATACGACCGAGGCGGCGACACAGGTGCGTCAGCGGAGCGCGGATCTCGACTACCAGCGCGCCCAGCTTACTGTCATGGAATCGAGGCGACAGCGGGCGATCAGTCTTCTCGCGCAGGGCATGATGAGCCAGGACCAGCACGACGAAGCCCAACTCGACTATGCGCGGGTCCGGTCGGTGTTCATCAGCACGCAGGCTGGGCTCGCCGAGGCGCAGCAGCGCCTCGCCGAGAGCACGGTGCGTGCACCGATTCAAGGGACGATCATTGAGAAGAGAGTTGCGCAGGGGCAGATCATCTCCTCGGCGACGAGCGGTGCGACCGAGGGGACGACGCTCATGAAGATGGCCGATCTGTCGGTGGTGCGTGTTCGCGCGCTCATGGGGCAGGCCGACCTCGGGAAGATCCGACCGGGGCAGGAGGCGACCATCGTCCCCGACGCGTACCGGAATCGGAAGTTCACTGGGCAGGTGATACGGATCGATCCGCAGTCGCTCACGCAACGGGATGTGACGTACTTCCCCGTCCTCGTCGATATCGACAACCGGGAAGGCCTTCTTCTTCCGGGAATGGACTGCGCCATCACCATCAGCGTGTCGCACTTGACGAACGTCCTCACGGTCGCGACGGATGCTGTCATCGCGCTCGACGAGGCCGAGAAGATCGGGCCGATTCTCAAGGTTCCGCAGGATTCGATCGCCGCGGCAATTGTCAAGGCAGGCGGCAAACCGACCGGGGTGACGAAGTTACCCGACACGGGCGAGCAAGTCCAGACCCAGCGCCAGCGTGGCGTCGGGCGACCGGTGCCATCGGTCGGGCCCATCGATGCTGCGATCGTCTTCGTCGTCGATACCGTCCGCCACCACGTCCGGGCGCTTCCGATCCGCTTCGGCATGCAGGACTGGAACCTCACTGAGGTCCGCAGCGGGCTTCGGCCAGGGATGACGGCCGTGGTGCCGCCGTCGGCGGCGGTCGTGCAGCAATTCGAGGAATTCCAACGGTTGATGCGGTAGGTAACAATGCACCATTCGGCTGGAGGCCGAAGCCATGTGGGGGATCGAGATGCTTCGTGTCGCCCTGTCGGCGATGGCTCAGAACAAGCTGCGTGCGTTTCTGACGATGCTTGGCATCATCATTGGCGTCTTCTCCGTCGTCGCGATGATGGCCTTTGGCGAGGGAATGAAGCGGAGCATTCTCGCACGCCTCGGCTCGATGGCGGAAAGCGATCTGACAATTTACCCTGGTCCTGTCTTCAACCGCGGTTGGGGTGATCGCGACATCCTCACCATGGATGACTACACTGCCATACGCGACGAATGTCCGGACGTTCGCTCGCTCGTGCCGAGCTTCCAGGGCTCGTCAACGATCCAGTTTCGGGACAAGATGGAATCGGCAACAATCCTTGCGACGACTCCAGGTTTCGGTGACGTCATGCATCTTGTCCCCCGGATAGGGCGGGTACTCGCACCTTCGGATGCCGAGTATTCCCGGCGTGTCTGCGTACTCGGCGCGAACGTCGCGGCCAAACTCACCGCTGGCCCACGGATTGTCGGGGACGTAGTTCGGCTCCCTGGATGGGGTTCGGCGTCGTTCCAGGTGGTCGGCGTCCTCGAACCACGCGGACAGACAGGGTTCATTCCCATCGATGGTTGCGTCATCGTGCCAATTCAAACGAGCCGGAACCAATATCAGGGGAAGATCCGCGTCACGGTAATGTTCGTTCGTCTGGTTGATAACCACCGACTAATCGCGGCGGCGAGCGACATCGCCCGCGTTCTCCGTCGGTCGAAGAGGCTCGCCCGTGGCGAGTCGAATAACTTCAATATTACGCCGACGCTAAGCTTGGTACAGATCACGGGGCGGATACAACAGATTCTCGACGCGTTCCTTGCCGGCATCGGGGTGATCTCACTCGGCGTCGGTGGAATTGGCGTCATGAACATCATGCTGGCGTCGGTGAGCGAGCGGACACGGGAGATCGGGATACGGAAGTCGCTCGGTGCGACCCGCTTCGGGATCCTCGCGCAGTTCGCCACCGAGGCGGTCGTTCTCTGCGCGGCGGGCGGATGTGTCGCTATCCTCCTGGCGTACGGGCTCGCGCGACTTATCGCGCGAGGCGGAGGAGGGGGCATAACCCTTGTCATCACACCGCACTCGGTCGCGATCGGGCTCGCCGTCTCGGCAACGGTCGGCCTGATCTTTGGCATCGGGCCAGCGTGGCGCGCCGCGCGGCTCGACCCGGTCGAAGCGCTGCGACACGAGTGACATGGATCACCTGCCGTCGGCTGCATTCCATGACCTGCATCGAGCGTACCTCTATATGGAGGCACCTCCATTGCTGGGCTGTCCCCTTCGGTTGGCCGGCGAATTTGCCGATCTTTCTCCATCCCTGGGCGATGGCGGCGGCCTCACGGACAATAGACGGGGCGTATGGGTCGTTCTCCGGGGAGAGATTCCATAGCATCTACAGTAGAGGCCGCCCTCGAAGATGTCGGCAGGTACCCCCACAGGGAAATGAAACAAATCGGTCCAACCGCCAATCTAACTGGAGGCCGTGCAGGCCACCGAATGGGCTGCACCAACCTCCTCCGCCTTTGCCTGGCGCCCGTGCAGCGCCAGGACGGTGATCTTCCACGGTAGCACGCAAGGGGAGTCATCCATGAGAGCATCCTCCGTCCTGGGAGCGTGTCTGTCCGTATCTCTGTGCGCCGCCGCCATTGCGGGTGCTGCCTCGACCTCCGCCTCCGCAGCCGCGCCAGCGTCCGGCCCGGCAATCGTACCTGCCACCACTGGCGCGGACGGGGAGCGTACGCTCGCCCTTACTCTTGATCAGTGCCGGCGCCTTGCCCTCGAGAAGAACCTCACCATCCGCGCGAGTCGCTTTGATCCCATCATCAGCGATGCCGCCGTGCAGGTTGCCATTGCTCAGGCATTCGATCCAACTCTGAGCGGACGCATCAGCGGAGCGCAGAGTAAGCCTCCTGCTCGGTTCGTCCAGTCGATCGACCCGAAGGACTCCTCGGTGATCATCGTGCCGCGGGCGGTGCCGAAGCAACAGCAGGTTGTCAGCAGCGTCAGCATCGACAAGATGCTCGTTTCCGGCACGACGGTGAGCGTGGGCATCGACAACTCGTGGTCCCACCAATCGGGGCTCAACTCGATGAACTCCTCGGTGGGGCTCACAGTGCGCCAGCCGCTGCTGCAGGGCTTTGGCCGGGACATCACCGAGAGCTCGATCCGCATTGCCCGGACGAACTACGATATCAGCGAGAGCCGCCTCCGCCAGACGGCCCAGACGACGATCCGCCAGGTCGAGACGGCGTACTGGAACCTCGTCCTGGCCATCGAACGGTTGGACGTAGCCCGACTCTCACAGCAGGAGGCTCAGCAGCTCCTGGAGCGCTCTCGCGCTCGGGCGGCAGCCGGCGCACAGGCCGTAAGCGAGGTCATCCAGGCTGAGGAAGCAGTTGCGACTGCCGAGCAAGAGATCATCGCTGGCGAGGCCGCCATCCGCGATGCGGAGGATCAGCTCAAGCAGCTCACTAACCTCGTCGGCGAGCCGGGTGGATGGGATCTCCGCGTCATGCCGGCGGATACTCCGCAAGTCGGAGGTGTGATCCCATCAATCGATACCCTCGTGGCACGTGCCTTCCGCTACCGACCGGACTTCTACCAGGCTCAGAGAACCCTCCAGACGCGGACGCTCACGGTAGAGTTACGTGAGAACCGCCTCAAGCCGCGGCTTGACGCGGTGGCGGACCTCACGATCGCCGACGGTGGACCGACGTACAGAGAGAGCCTCGATGACCTGCCGAGGGCCGAGTACCCGTCCTGGACAGCGCGGCTCGAGTTTTCGCTCCCGATCGGCAACCGCGCCGCACAGGGCGACTATCAGCAAGCGCTGCTCGCCCAGCGTCAGGCGGAATTGGGTCTCCAGGCCGTACGGTTACAAGTTTACGCCGATGTCCGTGCCGCCGCGCGCCGCGTCAACACGACGCGGGACCAGATCAACGCGGCCCGCGTGACGACGCAGTTGCGGCAGGAGAACCTGCAGAACGAGGAAGAACGGCTTCGGCTCGGTCTTTCGACGAACTACGACGTGATCCAGTTCGAGCGACTTCTTGCCCAGGCGCGGCGGTCGTTTCTCCAGGCACGGATCGACCATCAGCAAGCGCTCCTCACTTTGGAGGAATCTACGGGCCTGTTGCTCCAGGCGCGGAACATTACGATTGACTAGTGCCTACTTTCGCAAGTTCATGTATGCGGAACTGGCTGTCGAAGTCCCAGCAGATGGGCTTTCTCTTCCGCAGTATTCGTATGCTTTCTTCTGCAAGTAGGCACTAGGGTGTGTCTGACAAAACGGGAGGCCTGGCTCGCGACGTTGTGATCGGTGCAGGGGATGTTGGTGCGACGGGCACCTGCGCGCGTAGGGGCATGGCGCCACCATGCCCCTACGCGCGATCGTGACCATTTGCCAGACACAGCCTAAGACCGCTTGGAGCGTTCATCGGGATGAGTACGGTCATGGCTGAATGCGGCGGACC